>ERZ808258.112-NODE-112-length-42921-cov-5.893179_pt1 | contig 42921 bp, 40 predicted proteins | sample MGYA00521280_ERZ808258 | MGnify/ENA primary metagenome ERZ808258 (study PRJEB31516, sample SAMN03275585) | gut metagenome | biome: mammalia-associated habitat; material: feces | host: Papio cynocephalus | place: Kenya | collected 2012-07-19 ...
CGGCGTGCGTCCGCTTTGTGTTCTGAAATCTGATACAGAGGTGGAACTATGCGAGAAAATGTAATTCTCGCTATAACCAACGACAAGTATGAGCTACCTATTTTACTTTATGACAACACAAGGCAAATGGCTCAGGACTTAGGTCTTAGCAGAAAACATTGTCAATGTATGATTTCCCGCAATACAGTTTACGGGAAGCTTAAATGTAGGTTTATACGAGTGTATCTCGGAGAAACAAATTTAACAAAAGGAGGAAACATTATGTCGGAAAAAACAAAAGCAAAAACACCAACAGCAAAAAAATTACTATCAAAGTTTACTCTTAGAAAGGCTGCAAGTGTTCTGGCTAAGCTTGACGACGTTACAAGAGAAAATCTTGTATCTGATATTTGGAATGAATATCACAAACTTTGCTTAGCAAAAGGGGTATAAAAATGGAGCTAGAGAAAATCAAACTTAAGCATAATTCTCCTGAATGGTTAGAGTTTAGAAAAACGGGTATAGGTGGCTCAGACGCAGCTGCAATACTTGGACTTAGCCCTTTCAAAACTAACGTGCAGGTTTGGGAAGAAAAGGTCGGAATAAAAGAGCCTGATGATATATCAGACAAGCCTCAAGTTGAATACGGCAGGCACGCTGAAGATTTACTTATAAAACTATTTGCTCTTGACTACCCGAGATACAAAGTAAAAGTTGATAAGCAGACAGTTTATAAAAGAAATTTTATGTTTGCTTCACTTGACGGAGAATTAACCGACAAAGAAACAGGAGAAAATGGCATTTATGAGGGTAAAACTACTGAGATTTACAATCATAACGCTATGGACAAATGGAATAAACAAATACCTGATTATTATTACACACAAATTCTTCACTATTTGATTGTAACAGGTAAACAGTTTGCTATTTGTAAAGCACAAATCAAAACAATGGGCTCAAATAATGAAATTGAGCTTATAACACGTCATTACATTTTCAACAGGGAAGACGTATTGGAAGACTTAAAATATCTTTACTTAAAAGAAAAAGAGTTTTGGAGCTATGTGGAAAATAAAAAAAGACCTCCACTATTGCTACCAAATTTAGACAAACAATAACAAAATTAAATATTTGGAGGAAAAACAATGGCACAAGAATTATCACTTATTTTGGAAACACCTGTAGAGGAATTAGTACCAAAAATGCTTGCTTGGAATAATCAACAATTACTTGCACAAGTAGAGGAAAAATTAACACACTATGAGAACGTTCAATACGACGATTCTACAATAGACGTGGCTAAAAAGGACAGGGCTCAGTTAAATACTTTCGCTAAAGCACTTAATGATGAGCGTATTCGTATTGGTAAAATTTACAACACCCCTTATGATAAATTCAAATCAGAAGTTGACGGGGTTGTGAATAGAGTTAAGGAAGTTTCTGAAAAAATCGGTACACAAATTCAAGCTTATGAGCTTAAAAAACAAGAGGAAAAGCAACAAGCTGTAATTGAATATTACAAAGAAGCTATAGCAGAATTTTCAGGCTTTATTCCTTATGAGAAAGTTCATCAACCAAAATGGTTAAACGTTAGTACAAGTATGAAGTCTATCAAAGCTGATATTGACAATATCGTTACAAATGCTAGGGCGGCGGTTACTGCTATAGAAGCTCTTAAATCTGAAGACGAAGAAATATTGAAAGCTTTTTATTTCAGAACACTTAATCTTTCTGAAGCCTTAATGGAAAATGAAAGATTAAAACAAGAACGTGCAAAAATCGCTGAGTTAAAAGCTAAGCAAGAACAAGAGATACAAACGGTTGTAGAACCAAAAGTTGAAGAAAAACCTACAGAGGTAAAGAACAATATTCAAATTGTTAAATTTCAAGTTGAGGGAACAATAGAGCAACTTAAAGCTTTACAACATTTCTTAAAAGAAAACAATATCAAATTCGCAGCCATAAAGGAGGAAAAGTAAAATGGCAAACAACTTAACAACAACAAATCAAAGAAGTATATCAAATGCACAACCTGCATTTTCAGTTTTTATGAGCAAGGAAAATATTAGAAACCTTGTGCAACAATCTGTAGGGCAAAATGCTCAAAGCTTCACAACGGCGATAATTTCTGCTGTAAGCAACAACCCCGACTTACAACAATGTAATCAAGGTTCTATACTTTCTGCAGCCTTACAGGGCGAGGCTCTTAAGCTTAGCCCTAGCCCACAATTAGGTCAGTATTATATGGTGCCTTTTAAGAAAAAAGATAAAGCAACAGGAAAACAATATTATGTTGCACAATTTATCTTGGGGGCAAAGGGTTATAAACAACTTGCTATGCGTTCGGGACAATATCAAGATATTGACGTTATAGAAATTAAAGAGGGCGAGTATAAAGGACGTGATAAGGCAACAGGCAAACAACTATTTGAGTTTATAGAAGATGATGATAAACGAGATAGCTTACCTACAATCGGTTATATGGCTTATTTTGAATTGTTAAATGGTTTTAGAAAAACGGTTTATTGGACTAAAAACAAGATGATTAGACACGCAGATACATACTCTCAAGCTTTTAACGCTCAAAAATATGATGATTATATTAGCGGAAAGATTCCTCAAGATGAATTATATAAATATAGTTCATTTTGGTATAAAAACTTTACAGAAATGGCTTTCAAAACATTGCTTAGATACTTGTTATCTCAATGGGGAATTATGAGTATTGAAATGCAAAAGGCTATTGACCTTGACAATGCAACTGTAAACGAAAACGGCGAAGTAAGTTATGTTGAGTTTGAAGACGGCGTAAATGGAATGCCTGTACAAGATTCTGAAGATACCGACAAGATTGAGGTAAGTTCTGCTGAAAGCGAAGAGTTTGACTTTTTTGCTGATGACAAAAAGGAGTAGTTTATGGAGTTTGAGGTAGTAGGGGCTCCTGTAGGTAAAAGGCGACCTAAATTTTCAACTATTCACGGTTATGCTCAGGCACTTAAACCTAAAGAGGACGTTATTTATGAGAATTTAGTCAAAATAATGTTTCAGCAAGCAAAACCAAATAATTACAGTATGTTTAATAAGCCGATAAAGATGAAGATTGAGGCGTATTTCGCAATACCTAAGTCTTTCTCTAAAGTTAAACAATCTCAGGCGTTAGAGGGTAAATTTCTCCCTCTAACAAAGCCTGACGCAGATAATATAGCAAAGCGACGCTCTAAACGACGTGGCGTATAAAGACGATACACAAATAGTAGAGCTTTCAATCACAAAACGATACGCAATGGAGCCTAAAGTAAAAATTACTCTTGATGAGTATTGTTAGGAGGTAACAAATGTCAAATGAATATTTCCCACACGACTACGGTGCGAGGTTGAGCCTGAGAGGCGTCAGAAAAGATTATGGACTTGAGGGGCTAGGTTTTTATTGGTGCTTTGTAGAAATTTTACACGAAGAGGGTGGCTATGTTAAAGAGTCTGATATTGAGAATATTGCTTACGACTTACAAGTAAGACCTGAACTGTGCGACGCAATAATTCGCAATTACGACCTATTTGTAATTAAAAAAGGTAGAATTTACTCTGAACGTGTTTTGAAAAACATAAAAAAGCGTGCCGATATATCTGCAGCTAGAAAAAATGCAGCTGACGCTCGTTGGAAAAATGAGGAACAGGGCGAAGAACCTGTAAAACCGACAGTTTTGCCTCAAAAACCCGCTGAAGAACAGTTTGAAAGTAAAGAACAATGGGAAAGTTTTGAAGCTGCCGTTAAATGGTACAGAGATATAATTGATGAGCATTTTCAAGAATGGGCAGACACTTCAACAACCTTTAGTCCTGAATTTGATATGTCGTTTACAGCTAGAGAACTTATAAATAATATTCTTGATGAAATATCTGAGAAAAAAACATTAAAGATTAACAATCGCAATATTGACACTATTAAGTTTTTAGAATCTTTGTTAAAGTTTTTTAGCAACAAACAAAGAAAAGATGAACTCGTGCAAGCGATTTATGAAGTAGAAGATAAATGTGCTAAGGGCGAAGTGAAAAATAAGCAAAATTACCTTATTTCAACATTATGGAATAAGGCACAAATGCAAGTAAATTAACGGAGGAATTATGAAAAATTATTCAAATAATGTAACTATTGCAGGGGAAGTTAGAACAAACCCTGAAACATATAACTGCTGTGGAGAAAATTTTTACTCATTTTCGGTGGCGGTAAAAAGAGATAGTGGAGTGGAAGATATTATACCTGTTAACGTATCTCAAGTTTTAATCAAAAATGTAAAGGTTGGAGATAAAGTTTGCTTAGCAGGTCAAATCAGAACTTATAACAAATCTCAAGACGGTAAAAGCAGGCTTATAATCATTCTTTTTGTTCAATCTGTAAAAGAATACATAAAAGACCTAAATGAGGTTGAATTGACAGGTTATTTCTGTAAAAACCCTGTATATAGAACAACACCTCTTGGACGAGATATTTGCGATATTATATTAGCTGTAAACAGAGAAAGAAGAAAATCTGATTATGTTCCTTGTATTGTTTGGGGGCGTACTGCTGCTCTTATTTCAAACCTAAATGTTGGTGCAAAAGTAAATGTGCAAGGTAGATTTCAAAGTCGTGTTTATGAAAAGAAAACTGATGACGGTAATAAAAAGTTTACAGCGTACGAAGTGTCAATCAACAGAATACAAGAAGCCCTTGAGGAGGTTGTTGTATGAAGTTTGCAAAATGCGATAAATGCGGGAAGACAATGCCTATAACCCTTGTTGATAGTGATTATTTAGTAGTAGTGGACGGAAAAACTATCTACAGCGATGATACAGAAACGGAAATCATATCAGAGGTAGAAATTGCAGGCAAAACATTAGATTTATGCACTACGTGTTATAAAGAACTTACAAAAAAGAAAATGCTACTTGATGAAGAGTTTATAAAACAATGTGCTTTAACTCAGGAGGGTAGTGAGAATGAAAGCGATTTTACTAAGCGTGCAACCCCAGTGGGTTGAAAAAATACTTAATAGAGAAAAAACTATTGAAATTCGTAAAACAAAGCCAAATATTGAATTGCCTTGCAAAGTTTATATTTATTGCTCATATTCAAAAAGACCAATGAACTTGTGTTGCTATTCTTTGAATAGCGGCAACTATAAACTTATGAACAAGGAAGAATATGACAAAGATTTTGCCTTTTCAGTTAATGGACGTGTGGTTGCTGAATTTACGCTTAAAAATATTGTTAATTTTGATATTGAAAGCCTTGTTTTTATGGGCAAAGAAAAAGAACTTATGCAAAAAGCTTGTTTAGGTGGGTTAAGTCTAAGAAAATATCTTGGCAATAAAATTGGTTATTCTTGGGGAATAGAAGACCTTAAAATCTATGACAATCCAAAAGAATTAAGTGAGTTTAGATTTTATTGCAATGACTATGTTCCATTTTATATGAATGGTTGCGATAATGTTTGTGGCTATTACGAAAATGGGGAGTGTAAAAACGGTTATATTCCATTAAAAAGACCGCCACAAAGTTGGTGTTATGTTGAAAGCTTGGAGGGAACAGAGTAGTATGAGTGGTTTAGATAAAATATTTAAGACAATCGGTGCGAGCAATCACGTTGTTGAAGAAAGAGCGAAACTTGATTATTATGCAACAAACCCTGTGGTTATAGATAAATTATTAACTGTTGAAAAGCCTTATTCTCATATATGGGAGTGTGCCGCAGGCGGAGGACACCTTGCTAAAAAGCTCAAGGAACAAGGTTACGAGGTTACAACTTCAGATATTATTGAGAGAAATTATAAATTAGATTTTACTCAAGATTTTTTGAAAATGTCAGCAAGCGGGCTTGGTTCAAATGAAGAGTATGATATTTTAACAAACCCTCCTTATAAACAAGCTAAAGAATTTGTATTAAAAGCACTTGAGGTGCTTAAAACAGGACATAAAGCCTATATGTTCCTCAAATTAACTTTTTTAGAGGGACAGGCTAGATATAAAGAATTATTTTCAATATACCCGCCTAAAACAGTGTACGTGTTTTCCGAAAGAGCACAATGTGCTAAAAACGGCGATTTTCAAGCATTAAAAGAAAGTGGAGGGAGTGCTTTAGCTTATGCTTGGTTTGTGTGGGAAAAAGGCTACAAAGGGGCAACTCAAATTGAGTGGTTATAGGTGTTTCTATGAAGATTAGTATTTGTGAAAAATGTCAGTATTACAAACGTTGTACTTGGAGTTCATATTATAAGCCAGCAGGTTATCACGCTATTGGAGTTTCACACGCTTATGCGTATTGCACAAAACACAATAAAAGGTGTTTACAAGTCAAAAAATGTGAGGAGAAAAAATGAATAAAGAAGATTTGATAAAAAAGATTAAAGCTTTAGCTGATAGGGGCATAGGCGGAGAAAAAGAAAACGCTCAGAAGCTACTCAAGGAGCTTATGCAAAAATACAACATCAATGAAGAAGAAATTAGCGAAGACTTAATTAAAGAATTTGATATTAAAATGCCTAAGGTTTATAAAGCTACTGAGTTAGCGAATCAAGTTCTATATTCAATAGTAGGTAAGGAAAATGGCGACACGAAAGGTTTGTTTAGCTGGAGAGGAACTAAACGTTACTTTATTAGGTGTACAGCTGCAGAGTTTTTAGAGTTTGAAGCTAAGTTGAAATTTTATGCTCATTTTTTCAAAAAAGAATTAGACACGTTTTACTCAGCTTTTGTGCAAGCAAATAGTATCTTTCCGCCTCCTAATAAATCAAAACCGAGCGATAAACATACTTTAACAGAAGAAGATATAAAAATGTTAGCTCTTGCAAGTAGGCTTGATAAACACGAGTATTTACTACAGATTGAGGGTAGTAAATAATGAATATAAACATTATCATTTTAATAATAATTTTTATTTTACATATAGTTGGGCTTCCTTTATGTTTTTTCCTTGTTGGTTTAAGATTGACCCAATTTAACAGAGAGTGTGAAAAAACTAAGATACGTGTGTTAGATACATTTAATAAAAACAAAGGGAAAATAGCTAAACAAATAGATAATCAAATAAAAGAACTAGGAGGCAAAAAACAAATGCAAATAGATGAATTTGAGTTTAGAGATAAAAACGGCAATGAAATTGAGCCGACCAAAAATCAATTAGTGGTTTATATTAAATCTTTACACAAACAAATTAAAGACTTAAAAGAAACACAAAAAGAATTTGCTGTTAGCAGGTTGGAAGAATTGTTTTATGGCTTACAAGAAGAAAAATATACCACAATATTTGGAGCTCAAGAAGAACCAATACAAGTCCTTGAAAGGTCGCAGGTTTTAGATTATATAAACAATAGAATAGAGAAACTAAAAGGAGAGCCAAAATGAGAAAGTTACCAATAAATATTCAAATTGTTTTTAATACTCAAGACGACGAATATGACGAACTTATGAAAGATTGTAAAGAATTTGCTAAAGGTATAGTTGGTGCTTGGTTTGAGGGTGCGGGTTGGACTGAGGAAGAAATCAAAGAACTTAAACCACAAGTTAAAGTTGAGTTTGTTGATAAAAATCAACAGTTAAAAAATCTTAGAGAACGTCTTGATAATCAGAAGATGAACAAGGTGGCGGAAGCTATCAGCAAGAAAGATTATGATTCTATTTACAACGAATATAAGTTAGCTATAACAGCGAACAATCAACTTGCAGACAAGCTAAGTGAATCTGAGAAAAAGGTAAAAGACTTACAGCTTCAACTGTTTGCTTTTGTAAGAAATTCCTGTGTTGCTCCTGTTGGGTTAAAGCTTAAGAAAACACAACAGGAAATTACAGATAAGACTTTTGAAACAATCAGAGAGGCACAGAAGATAATTGACGGCGGTAAAATGAGAGCATTTATGAATCTTGCGACAAACAAGGAGGACAGGTATGACAATTAAAGACGTATGTGTTTTAATTTTAATAGTTAGTATCAGCTTTGTATGTGGAATTATTGCACTTGCAGCAGGCAAGATGATTGCTTTGTGTGTGGGGCTGATATTTGGCGGTGCGGCGATTTTAGCCGCCACCTTTACAATTTATTTGACAGCTAAAGAAAGAAGTCAGAATCAAGCAAAAGATGAGCAAAAACCTACTAAGAGTAAAAGGAGTTCATCTAATGCAAGAAAACGAATTTAACTGCAAAGACTGCTTAAATAAAAATACAGAGTTCTGTCAGAGTTGTGTAACGTGCGAATCTCCTAGCGGAAGAATAACAAGACCCACAAACTACAGAACACTGAGCGACTGTCTTATCAGAATTAAGTTGAGTGATATAAAGCCTCCTTTGGGGTTGAAACCACGCTATATTCACGATGAGCAGAGGGCAGATGATATTTGTCGTGCTATGATACGGTATATGAATAACAAAAAGCCTATACCTATTGAATGGCTTGAGGAATACAATGAACTACGAACAAAAGATAATAAATTGGGTGGCGGAAGAAGTGAGCCACGTTTGTAGGAGGCGTCTATGGCAAGACAGAAAATGTACTTTAAGTACGACATACCAACAAGCGTTGTTGAGTTGGTAAAAGCGGTATGTTCAGACTACAACCGCAGAGAAAGAGCCATAAAATTTGGTTCTATCACAGGAGAGGTACTTGACAGATACATATTCCTAAATACAGCTATTGATAAAGCTCTTGAATGTATTGAAGCTGGTATCAGGAAAGATATGTTGAGTGATATAAGTAAAAAGCGTGGTTTTCAGTTTTCTGCCGCTTCAATGCTCATTTCTAAAGACGCATACTACAGGAGAAGAAGAAAACTGATTTACGACATTGCAAAAGAGTTAGCTTTATTATAATAATAAATATATATATTATATTAAATTATTTCTAGTAGAGTTATTATATATATAAATTAAAGTATATTAGACACAGTTCAGCTTATCGCATAATAAATAATGACAAAATAACCTAAAGTATGTGATAAGATAAATAATAGATAATGTGCCAAATACCCTTTGAGGTTAGAGCCCTTTTATTCCAAAACGGAGTAATTGGGCTTATTTTGTTTTTATGAGGAGTGAAACGAAATGAGTCAAGAAAGTAAGAAGAAATCAACAAAATTCAAAAAAGGTAACACCATAGGCAAAGAAACTAGATTTGAAAAAGATAATAAGGCTGCCTGCAAGTATAAAGAAGAGTACTGCGACAAGATTATTGAGTTTTTTAATAAGCCTGCAACAAGGGTAGAGTATAAGGAAACTTATTACAAAGGCGAATTGACAAGCAGAACACCTATTATTGTTCCAGAGGCTTACCCAACATTTGAATTGTTTGCAGCAAGTTTAGGTGTAACTACTGAAACTGTAAAAAATTGGACAGAAATTAGTCCCCGTTTTAAGGTCTATTACGCACGTGCGAAAGAAATACAATTAGGAAAACTTACGTCAATGGCTGTTACAGGCTTATACAACCCTGTATATGCAAAATTTGAAGCTGTAAACAATCATAATCAGAAAGACAAGCAAGAGATTGATACAAATATCAAAGAAATGGCTATTGACGATAAAACAAAAGCTCTTATAGAGCGTGTGGAGAAGCGTCTAAATGCCGAGCAAAAAAACGAGTAATATTCCTCACTCAGTAATCAATTATAACGACTATGTAAACAAGATACTTAAAGCCGAATTTGAATACTGTAAAACACACTTAGTTTATTGGGCTAACAATTATTGCGTAATAGAAGATAAAGACTCTCCTGAGATAATTATTCCGTTTAGAGGTTGGGACGCTCAGAATCAAACGTTGTTAGATTTTGAGAGATTTAGACTTAACCTGATACTGAAAGCAAGACAAATGGGTATCACGTGGATAGCATTATACTTTTGTACACACGATTTGATATTCAATCTTGGACACACAGTTGTCGCCCTATCTAAGACTGAGGACGACGCAAAAGAGCTAGTAAGGCGTATGAGTGTCATCTTAGACAATATGCCTGAAATATTGCAGGGTGGCGGCTTGATATGGCGTGCAACCTCAACTTCTGTAACCATTACAGACGGCGAGGGGAAACTTATATCAACGTTCAAAGCTTTTCCTGCTTCGCCTGCTGCAGGACGTTCCTTTACAGGAAATATTTTGCTTTTGGACGAGTGGGCGTTTCAAGAGTATGCAGAAGAGATATGGACTTCTGCATACCCAACTATTAACCGTCCAACAGGTGGTAAGGTTATTGGCTTATCTACAATCAAAAAAGGCACGCTTTTTGAAAATTTGTGGGTAGAAGATAACGCTTTCCATAAAATATTCCTTTCTGTGTTCTCAGACCCTCGTAGAACGCAAGAATGGTACGAAAGCACGGCTAGAGATTTAGGTGTTAAGGTAAAACAAGAGTACCCTAGAACAGCTGAAGAAGCGTTAAGCAATTTAGGTGGTAGTTACTTCAATGAGTTTGATTATAACCTACATACTTGCGAACCATTTAAGATACCTGAAGATTGGTCAATATACAACACTATGGACTATGGGCTAGATATGTTTGCTCATTATAAAGTAGCAATAGATAACGAAAAGAATGTATATGTATTTCACGAGATTTATGAAAGCGGCTTAATCATATCTGACGCAGCTGCTAGAGTAAAGGTTGCTGAATTAGCTGAGAATGAAGACGGTACAGTAGATGAGTGGTATAAACCACGTGTAAGACTTGCTCCTCCTGACTTATGGAACAGAAATCAAGAATCGGGGAAAAGTAAAGCTTTGGTATTCTATGAAAATGGTCTTGAGCTCACTAAGTCAAACAACGATAGGTCTGCGGGGTGGTTACAGGTTAAAGAACTTATGAAAGTTTTAACAGCACCTGACGGCTCTAAATATTCTAAATTTAAGATATTTAGAACTTGCCCAAATTTAATTAGGACTTTGCCTCAAATTCAAATAGATGAGAAAAACCCTGATGACTGTGCTAAAGAGCCACACGAACTAACTCACGCACCTGACGCTTTGAGATACTTTGCAATTTATTGGACACAACCGCCTGAATCTAAACAAAGCAGAAAAGTAAAATATCGTCCAGACCAACTAGAAGATTATTACAATGCACGTAGTGAAGAGGAAAGACAGTTGATTATTAAAAGATATGGAGAACCTGAACTATGAAAATAGAGTATGAAAATAAAACAAAGTTAGCGTTCTTTCAAGAGCTTTATAATGAAGCTAGGTCAAGTGCAGATAAAATGTATGAAAAACTAGACCAAAACATTAAACAATACAAGGGCGACGCAAATATAGACGGCTCTGACACTCCAGCAGAACAGGTAAGAAATGTTACTTATGAGCTGATAGAAAGTCAAGTTACAAGCTATATTCCTAACCCCTCTGTAAATGTAAAAATGTATAGCGAAAAAAATGAGCGAAATGCAAAAAGTATTGAAACGCTACTTAAAAATAAACGTGATGAGTTGCCTTTTGAAAAATTAAACGATATTGACGAAAGGTTTAACCCTATTTACGGAGGCTCTGTTTGGTTGGTTGAATGGGACAACTCTATACGCACTCATAACACTGTGGGCGACGTTAAATTGAGCTGTATTAACCCAAACGACTTTACAGGGCAACCAAATATTTACGATATTGCAGAAATGGAATATTGTTTTGTACAGTTTGAAACAACTAAAGACGATATTGTACGTAAGTATGGTGTTCGTCCTACAGTTGCAGATGAAACAGAATCAGATGAAAACGCTGACGACAAGACAGCAACTTTGTATGTTTGTTATTACAAAAACGAGAATGACAAAGTTTGTCAATACATTTGGTCGGGCGATACAGAAATATCTGATATTGAAGATTATTACGCAAGAAAAATATACGTTTGCAAGAATTGTGGTAAACGTAAAGAAATTTGTAATTGTGATAAGCCTAAATACGAGCTTCAGAATGATGAGTATGAAGAAGTTGATAGAGATATAAATCTATCTGACGGCGGTGTAATATCTGCTCAATGCGAGGTTATAGAAGACGGACAAGTTGTAATGGAAACAAAGCAGCAGCAAGCAATCAATGAGGACGGCAGTGTTGCACTTGAAAATATTAAAGGTGTTGTATTGCCTAAAATGGTTGAGATTCAAGTACCTAAAATGGAACAAACAAAACTTCCTTATTACACGCCAAATCTTCTTCCTGTTGTTATTCGTAAAAATATATCTCAAGAAAAAAGTTTATTAGGACAATCAGATTGTGAAGCTATACGTCCTCAGCAGCAAGGCATAAACAAGATAGAAACAAGAATTATACAAAAATGCTTAGGTAGTGGCGTATTTCCTATTGTTCCTGAAAACTTTAATGGAGAACTTGATAATAGTCTTTTCAAGAAAGTGTTTAGGGCAAATCAAGCTAATGCAAAGCTTTATGGAAGAATTGACTTGCAGGTTGATATTTCAAGAGATATTGCTGAAGCAGAAAGACTATACGACCAAGCAAAACGTATCTTAGGTATTACAGATAGTTATCAAGGGCAATATGACAGCTCTGCCCAAAGTGGTAAAGCCAAACAAATACAAGTTCAACAGGCGGCGGGACGTCTTGATAGTAAACGTCAAATGAAAAATGCTGCTTATGCCGAAATAGACCAAATTATATTTCAATATTATTTGGCTTATGCTGATGAACCTAGACCTGCAGCATATAAGGACGCTCAAGGTAAAACTCAAAACTGTATGTTTAACAGATATGATTTCCTAGAGAGAGATGACGCAGGCGAATGGTATTACAACGATGAGTATTTATTTTCAGCAGACGCCTCTATTGACGTTGATAAGCAAAGAGAAACGTTGTGGCAAGAAAATAGGCAAAACTTTCAAGCAGGTGCTTATGGCAACCCACAAGACCTAGAAACTTTACTTATTTTCTGGCAAAATATGGAGCGAACACACTACCCATTTGCTCACGATAACGTTGAACGTATTAAAATGACTATTGAAAAGCAGCAACTTATGCAGCAAATGCAAGCTCAGTTAGATAGTCAAAACGAAGAACTTAAAACTCGTAAAGAGTATGAGGAATACTTAAAATCTCAAATAAACGGAGGTATGAGTAATGGCAAAGTCTAAGCTAGATACAAGTTATGATAAAAACTTGACTTTAGAACAACAAAAAACGCCTACTGTTCAGCAAAATGTCATAGCACAACCCGCAGTAGATACAAGTTATCAAAACAATGCAGGAACTTTATATGGCGGACACGACGCTGGTTGGTGGCAACAACAATATTCTTCTCAATCTAGTGATGAAACACGTAATATGGTGCGTAAAGCAGCAGATTATTACGGTTATAAAATTGACGAGAATACCAAAATCAATAATACAAATGCCGTTGGTACTTATGGAAACTATATGAATACAGCAGCAAACAGTCAAGGTGCTGTCCCTACTGTTCAATCATATTCAGCGAACTCTCCACAGGTGGCGGCTTACAATTCTCAATCTCAAACACAAGACGGTACTACCGCTCCTGTAGGAACTGATAGTGCTCCTATCGACAGCTACGAGGAGTTTTTGAGGAAGAGAGGCGAAATGTACAAAGAAAATCTTGATAGACAAAAAGAGATGATAGAAGACCAAAAACAAAAAGCTTTAGAACAAGCAGAACTACAACGTCAACAAGCAGAACAAAACGCAGAAAAAGAGCGTGAAAGAAGCGTTATTGACGCAAGGTCTAGCTACGAACAAAACAAAGCTACTTATGGTGCTCAGGCTGAAACTCTTGCAAATATGGGCTTAACAGGAAGCGGTTATAGTGATTATATAAACGCTCAAGCTTATGCAAATCAAAGAGCTGAAACTCAAAACGCTAACGCAAATGCAGAACAAACAAAAAACAATGCAAATTATGTTGCTGATAATGCAAAGCTTGAAATTGAGCAAAATGCTGGACAAAGTAATCTATCTGCAGAAACAACTTATGCTGAGAATATGGCTAACAATGACGCTGCTCTTGCACAATACAAACAACAAAAAGAGGAAGAGAAAAAGAGTGTCTACTCTGAATTATTAAATTATGCAAACAACGGCACGTATGATAGTGAACAACTTAAAAGTCTTGCTGATAAGTATGGTTTATCTGAAGCAGATATTAACAACCTTACAGGTGCAGCAGAAACATACAAGAACAATAAGTATAAAGAGAATTATGCTAACGCTCTTGACAATATTGCTCAATACGGCTCACAACTTGATAATAACTACCTTGATAATATGTATAAAATGGACTTAATTAGCAAGGAACAATACGAAGAGCTTAAGAGTCAATTATCTAACAAGATTAAAGAAGATATGGACAACAGTATCTCTAGTGGCGACGCTACAGGCGAGTCTATTCAAGCAACTATTGATAATGTTGAAAAATACTTTAGTGAGGGCAAAATCACTACAGAGCAAAGACAATCTATATACAACAACTATGTTAAGAGTTCAGTTAGTGGCGTAATGGAAAAAGATTACGGCGGCAATTATACTCAAAAAATTAAAGATTGTGTCAATGCAAATAAAGAAATTGATGAACTTTATAATGCAGGCAAATTGTCTAAGAGTGATTATGATAGTATCAAACAAACTCTTAATGCTAAAAGTAAAAGCTCTTGCAATGGCGGTTGGTATGTTCAAGGTCTTGGCTCTGGACGTAAAAACGACGATATTGATATTACAATCGGTAGCTCAAAGCGTAAAGGAAACGGCAAAGAATATGACCTTAAATGCGGTAACGCTATTGGAGATGAAACACTTATTAAAGAGCTTAATAGAATTGCTACAGGCGATAGCAACAAGAGTCCTGCTCGTGAGGGTGGTTGGACTTGGTTACACGGAGATAAAGCGAATAGTAATGAAACTGCTGGAAAACTTATTGTTGCATACGGAGATATGTATATCTACACCTCTAAAGGTTGGGTAATTGTTGAAAATGATAACGATAGTTACAGCTTGCAAAATGCTATCAACGCATATTTAGGAATATAACGGAGGAACTATTATGTCAACACTTTCAAAATTAGCTCAATTTAATAACGAAAATAAAACAAACGATTTAATCGCCAAAAATGGCTCTTCGTCAACATTGGCTAAATTGAGTGGTGTTAAAAACAATGCTCTTTATGCTCAACAAGTAAATGAAGCAGAAACCGAAGAGGCAAGGGAACAAAACAATGGCGGCTTCTTTGGTGGTATAGGCTATGCTTTTGAAAAGCTAGGCTTAGGCATTTTAAGCTCTCTTGAGGGTATATGGGACTATACTGCAGGAGGTTTAGCAAAACTGTTTGGTGCAGATGATTGGGCTGAACAACAATTTGCTAACGATTGGGTCAATTATGGACACGCTGACGAATGGTATAACCCCTCTAAAGGCTGGCAAGTTGTAGGCGACGTAGCAGGTGGTATTGGTACAAGCTTACCTGCTATTGCTGCCGTAGCTGCCGCTGGTGCTATAACTGTTGCTTCAGGAGGCACATTATCTCCTGTTGCAGCAAGTTTAATATCTGCTTCAGTTGCAGGCTTAGGAGCTGCAGGTAATGCGACAAAAGAGGCATATAAGCAAACAGGCGAACTTGGTGGAAAAGAATTTGGTTATGGTGCTTTAGTTGGTATAACTGAGGGTGCTGTAGAGGGTATTTCTGCTGGTATTGGAGCAGGTACAGGTCAAGTTGTAAAAAAGGTAAGCGAATCTTTTGGAAAAGAGGTTGCAAAAACCGCAACAAGAGAAACTTTGGGTAAAGCTGTAATTAAAGGTTTTATCGGCGAAGCTTTTGAAGAGGGACTATCTGAAATACTTGACCCCGTGTGGGCTCGTTTAACCTATGACCCAAATGCTAAAAATGCAACTTTTCAAGAAGTTGGTTACGCAGCTTTAGTCGGTGGTTTAAGTGGTGCAATTATGGGCGGTGTGGACGTGTCAATCAGAAACATTGCAAGCACTGCAAGAGGTAATAAAATTGCTCAGAATGGTAATGTAAATAACGTTCTTGAGCTATCAGAACAATTAAACCTATATGAGCAAGAACACAAAACAGGTCAAGAAGCTTTTGAGTTGGTTCAAAATGTTTATAATGAGTTAGAAACAAGTCTTAATGCGACAAATGGGCAAGTTACCACTCTTAAACAAAAAATGTTGTTGGGAGTTCTTGAAAGAGCTAATACTATGGCTGTCTTTTCTCCTATTGTTACAAAAAGTGCAGAAAATATTGTAAATAATGCTGACTTAATTGCACAAAGATTAACGTCTTATGGTTATACAGACGCAAAAGGCAAGCCTATTACATTTACTGCAGACCAAATACGTAGCGGTATTGAAATAAACAACCCTAAGTCTTTTGCTACAGCATTAAAAAACAATGATATACTTAGAACATTAGCTGTTGCTGACGCTACAGGTCAAATAACGATGAATACTGCAAAGTTTCAAGAAGCAACTCTTATGGGCGAAAAGCTAAGCTCTCAAGTTGACCTAAACAGATTTATTGAAACCGCCACCGATTCAGAAATTAAAGCTGTCGGCGAAAAACTAGGCATAGAAAATTGGCAAACTCTTACAAATTCTGAGTTTCAAGAAAAGATTACTGAGTTTGTACAAAATGACGGAGTAGAACTCTATAAAAAAGAGCGTTTAATTGTTAAAGACGCTGAAAATGTTAGTCCTGATACAGCTCAACGCATACCTAGACTTCTTAATATGAAAGAAGACGGTATAGTTAGATACTATCAAGGCGACAATCAAATTGCTGTGATTAAAGACGGCGACAATTATCGTGTTTATGATTATACAAGTAAAAGATTATCTAAAGTGCTTACAAAGAGTGAAGTAAATAAGATATTAAAGCAACTTAATACGGAAGCTCAAACTGTAGCCACCGAAGTTAGACAACAACTTGAACAGGAATCAGAGTTAAAACGCCAAGCCGCAGAAATAGATTCTTACGCAAAAGAAAATATTAAAGACTATAACAAGCTTAATGCTCCTAGCCAAAGTATGGTAAGACAAGTTATTAGGCAAGGTAGGGCGGCAGGAATAGCGGAAGCAGACGTTTTATCGTATGCACGTGTTTCAGCTCATAGTGGCTTAAATATCGTCTTTAATAAAGAAATATGTATTGTTGGTAAGAATACTGAAACGGGCGAAAATATCTACGCTGACGGCTTTTACGACGGTAAAAATAACAGAATTGTTGTTAACCCTGACGCAAAGCGTACTCACGAAGCAATTTTGATACACGAATTAGACCACGCAATAAGAAAAACTGCTGACGGCGGAACAATTTTAGAGCAAGGCGTCAAAAATATGACGAAAGAGGAAAAAGAAGCTATTGTAAATCGCTATAGAAAACAAGGTAGAGGCGGTTCTGTTGAACTTATAGAGGAAATAACCGCTCATTATTCTGAGGGAATACTTACAAATAAAAATCTTTTGGAAAAATTGTGCGAAACAAAGCCTACACTGAAAGAAAAAATATTAAATTTCTTCAAAAAGTCAACTAGCACTTATTCTGAAGACGTAAAGCTATCAAAAGAGGCGAAATCTTTGTTTAATCGTTACAAGAAGTTATTTGATGAGTTTTCTGCACACAATCAAGGCAATAATGCAACCGAAATGACTTCTATAAACGAGCAGACAAACACCTATGCACTTGCAAAAGACCAGAATAATGGTTATAATAATCAAAAAGGAGCCGAAAATGGAAAAGAAAACTCAGAAAAAACAGCAAACTCAGAGAAAGGCAGGGGAAATGACGTTTGGAGTGATAGTGGAAAACGAGGTATTTCCGTTTTCAATGACTACGGAACAGCTAGACCGTTATCAGAAATCGTTAAAAACTCCGAAACAGCTCAAAAAATAAGTGAATTTTTTACTGAAATTTATACAAAACCGCACACAGAAACTCAAGAAAATCTTGTATGGCACGCAAAAAACGAAGATATAAGCATATATTTTGCAAAACCTAAAGGAAAAGACGCAAATGTTTATTCTTTTGACGGTAAAAACCTTATTGTAAATGAAAATATAAGCGAAAAAGCACTTGTTGATATACTAAATGTTGAAAAACCTATAAATAGAATAGTAAGTAGCGATAAAGTTGCCCATATTTCTGCTGAAAGGTGGACAAAATTTATGAGCTATAAGCCTGACGCTTATTTAACACGAATACCTATTCAGCAATTTTTAGATATGACAACAGAAGATTATGTAACTCAAAGACAATTAAATGCTCGTTCTAGTCAAATATCTAAGAGAATTGGCGTTGAGAATATTAAAAACACTGCTGATGAGTTTATGTACCTAAAAATAGACTTAAAAAACAAAACCGTAACTGAACACGAGGGACGTCATCGTATGACTGCGTTACTAAATGCGGGAAATGCTTATGCAGACGTGTTTGTTATACCTGTAAATGATACAGGAATAGAAAGTTACGGAAATATCTCTGTTAAAGGTCAGTTTAACAATGAAAGGTATGATTTAGGCTTAATAAGGGCAAATAGTGAGAAGTTTGCGAAAGCTATTGAACAGGTATTTAAGTATGATGACGGAAATATACGTTATGCACTTCCTGAAACAGATTCAAATGGTACCGTTTTAACTGATAAACAACGTGAATACTTTGCCGATACGAAAGTCGTTGATGAGCAAGGCAAACTAAAACCTGTTTATCACGGGACAAGCTCTTATTTTAATACGTTTAAGAGCGGTTATAGTGGGCTTTATGGTGCAGGAATGTATTTTACTGAGGACATTGCTTATGCTGACAACTACACACACGACTTATCAGTTAACGGAAAGTCTGTTGGAGGTAGAGTTGTTTCTGCTTATTTGAATATTGAAAACCCACTCGTTATAGACAATATAAGGGACTTAGATGATATTTATTACAAGGCTTCACGTAGGGAAATTCAAGAAAACGGCTTTACTTATACAGAAAAAATAGAAGATTTTGATTTTGGAAAGTGGTTGCGTGAAAATTATGACGGAGTAATAGTAAATAAACCTGCTACAGACCAACCTAACGTAAATATGAAAGGAAAGTTTTATATAGCGTTTAAGTCAAACCAAATTAAGGACATTAAAAATACTCAACCTACAAAGTCTGCCGATATAAGATATGCTTTACCTGACAGTGATTCTAAAGGGAATAAACTATCTGACGCACAACGTATTTATTTTAAGGATAGCAAAGTAATAGATGAAAAAGGAAACTTAAAGGTTTGTTATCACGGCTCATTGTCGACCTTTAGTGAGTTTAGTTATGATTATTTAGGGCTTAACGGAACCGCAGAAGGGAAAGGTTTTTATTTCACAGATAATAAGTTTTATGCAGAGGGTTTTTCAAGCGAAAAACCAAATGCAAAATTGTACAATGTATATCTAAATATTAAAAAACCTCTATCAACTGATAAAATAACAATAACTCCAAAACAAGTAGAAAAACTAATATTAAGTATTGATAATAATGGAGATAATTATTTATCTGCTTGGGGAGATGTTAACTATGAGGGGTTTAATACAGTATTACAGAGAGCCTTGAAAAATGAGTTTAGTTATAACACAAACGACGTTGACTTAATTCATTCTATAAGAAATGCTGGTGGCTTTGATTATATACCTTTTTATGAAGCTTTAAGGAAAGCTGCAGGTTATGACGGTATAATTCAACAATTTAACAATGACACCGAAGCAAAAAATCTAAAAGGAACGGTTTTTGTTGCGTTTACTCCTAATCAAATTAAAGAAGTTTCTAATAAAGTTCCTACTAAATCAAACGATATAAGGTATGCTCTTCCAACTACCGATAGCAACGGTACAACATTGTCTAATCAGCAATTAGACTTTTTCAAAAATAGTCAAATAAGAGATTCTCAAGGAAGACTTATGGTTATGTATCACGGAACTGGTGCAGATTTCACGATTTTTGATTTATCTAAGGCGGGAAGAAGCAATGGGGCTGAAAGCTATGTTGGGTTATGGTTTACTCCTAAAAAAGCAGTTGCTGAATATTTTGCTGAATTCAATTCAAACTCTCTGCTAGATGAAGAACCAAGAGTTATGGAAGTTTATCTTAACATTAAAAATCCTAAAATTTATGACCTTAACGTTGATAATTCTAAGCAAGAGGTTTCTAAGATAAACTCAGAAGTTGCAAAACTGAAAGAAGATTTACTAAATTTACAAAAAATCATAGGCAAAAAATTGAATGCAGATTATCAAAGCGAAGAAGTTAGAACATTTATTAACAATGCCGAAAAATATCAATTATTTAATGCTATTAACTGGGCAAAGAAGAATGTTGAATTGACCGAATCAGACATTGATGATATTTACAAAGCTTTTAGAGATGATAAAATTATAAAACGAAGTATTGAGGAAAAAGAATTACGTTTAGAAAATTTGAAAGATAATGAGCCATATTTACAAATGAAAGATGATATGGACGAGTTCGCTGAATGGTTTAACCAACCTCAGCGAAAAGGAGAACGTGGGTTTGGTAGAAATCGTTTTATGATGCTAAACCCTAGCAAAACAGCTACTGACTATCGAAACAACTTAATTAAACAGGGGTATGATGGTATTATTCTAAAAAATACTAGAATGGACAATAGTGGCGACCAAATTATAGCGTTTAACTCACAACAGGTAAAATATATAACAAATCTAACACCAACAGAGAATGAAGATATTAGGTTCGCCTTGCAGGAAGATGAAGATAATAGGGCTGTTGGTGGCTTGTCAAAGGCACAACGTGCTAAATTTGTTGCAAATAACACAAAGTTAAAGGTTTATTCAAAAGCTGACGCTGAAGTGATTATAAATGATATAATCGCAGGCAGGTTAAATATAGACGAGCGTTATGTTGCAAATTTAACAGGCAAATCTAAAACGCAAGCGATAGACTATCTTTTTAAGCAGCTAAACGGAGCAAACGAGGGCTATAGAGGAACTGTTGCCTTAAAAATTGCTGATTATATTGTTGAAAATGCTGTAATGGAAGATATGTGGTCTAGTTATTCCGATTTAGTTGATGATTCTGATAGAGAACTTGTTTCTTATCTTAACGGCAAAAGACATAAGTTTGACCTGAAAGGTATTAAGGGAGAAATAAACTACAAATACGATACTAAAAACGGAATATTTATGCAGTGGGGAGCTAAAAATGGCGGGTTTGGTGCAGACCAAATAGCTCACGAAATGGAGAGTATGGGGCTACATACATTTACGGCAGTTAACGAAGCCGACCAATTCTTTGAAATGCTTGACGCTTATAATGCAGCACGAGAACGCTTGAATAAAAAAATAGATAAGCAAATGCTAAGCGAATATGGCGACCAAACAAAACTTGATAACCTTAAACAACAAATTGCACGAGATATACTTTTGGCTTACGACGAGAAAGGAAGTCAATCAAAATATGGTAAATTAGTTGAAAAATACACTCAAAAAATATCTAGTCTTAGACAACAAGTTAAAGACGTTTATGAGCGTAATTCAATAACAAACAACATTCTTGACAAAGCTCAAAAAATGAAAGACTTAAAGCTGGGCACATTCCTAAATGCGACTGATTTCAAAAGTGATATATTCAAACAATCTATTGAAAGTCTTGCAAAAATAAAAAACAGGGGAAACCTAAATAATGCAGGAACACATAGAGTTATAGCTAACTTGCGTCAATGGTACACAATGGAAAACCCTTTATTAGAAAATAGTTACAATGAGGACGTTGCTTTTATGCTTGATACTTTATCTCAAGCGAAGAAAAATTACTCAACAACAGAATTAAAAATGTTGAGGGACGTAATGTCTTATTTTGTAAATTTTGTTGAAAATTATAATAGGGTATATAAGCAAGAAAAATGGATAGACGCAATACCTGAAGCGGAACGCTATATCAATACAATTCACGATAATGAAAAAATCAAAGTAGGTATATTTGGGAAATTGACGGGAAGTGCATATATGCAAACATTTGGCGACCCTATGACAGTTGCTAGACGTATGGACAGGTATGAAAGCAATGGTTTTTATACCGAAATGATGACTGAGCTTAGAAATGCTGCAGTAGATTCAGAAATTGCAGAAATGGAAGTTAAGTCTGACTATAACGACTTTTTAAGTTTTCATAAGAAATATCTTGCAGAAATTAAAAATACAAAAGTTAATTTTAATGGTGTTAATATACCAAAATCACAACTTATAAGCTTATATTTGACAATGAAACGTAGCCACTCTAACGCAGGTCTAGTTCTCAATGGTTTTGCTTTTGTTGATAATGACGGTAAAAGAGTTAGGGTAAAAGGGTTTGCTCCAAGTGTTATGACAGACGCTGATATTTTAACAAGTATTGCGGACACAAAAATAGAAATTGAAAAACATTTTACTGACGCTGATATGCAATATATTTCTATTTTGGAAAAAGCGTTTAATAAAGACGCTAAAAAATTAAAAGCAGACAGAGATATGCAGCGTTTAGGTTTTACAAACGCCACAGAAGATTATTATTACCCAATTAGACGTGGAAATATAGCAAAGAATATTGACACTTCAGATATTGCTGCTGAGTTAGATAGGGTAAGCAACTCATCATTCAACAAAGATACAATAAAAGGTGCTAAGCAAGAACTATTTATTGAATCTGCAGATACTGTATTTAATAGACATATTAAGGCTGTAACAAAATATGCTTATCTATCGCCCGCTATAGAAACATTTAACCGTTTATACAATCTTGATATATCAGGAAATAAAAATAAACCCGTAAGCGTTTCTACGGAAAGCACAAATACGTGGTCTAAAGCGAACAGATACTTTAGTAAACTTATTTCTGATATTCAGGGCATACCAACAACTTCAAGTGAGGGTATGAAAGTTCTCAGATTTTTACGTAGTGGTTATGCAAAATTTCAACTTGGTGCTAACCCTAAGGTGTGGGTAACACAGTTATCTTCATTATTTGCTTCTTCTAGTATGCTTGATACTGACTGTATTATTAAGGGTATGACTGTATCTGCAAAGGACGTAGATACATATTGCTCATTAGCCAAATTAAGAAACTCTGACAATACTGTTGCTATGGCTCAAGGCGTTCTTGATAAGCTAGGTAAGTTCTCTGATACTCTTATGGCTCCTATCGGAAAAATGGACAGGTTTGTTGTTAAACGTTTATTTGGAGCTTGTCAGGTTCAAGTTCAAAAAAATGGTGGAGCAAAAATCGGTACGGTTGCAAACAAGATTGAAGCAGGAAAAATGCTAAGACAAGTTATTCTTGAAACTCAACAAAACTCAATGGCGACAGAAAGGTCTGCGGCTATGCGTTCAGGAAACGAAATAATGAGAACAATAACAATGTTCTCTGCTGATAGTATGAAAGTTGTAGGTCGTGTGATAGATTCTGTCGGCGAATTATCTACACTAAAAGCAAAATTAAAAGTAACGACCGATTCTGCAGCTAGAACTAAAATATTATCTCAAATTAAACTTGCAAAAACTAAGGTTAGAAAATCTGTTATATCATTGATAACCTCCGCCGCCTTTATGGCTGGTGTTGCTAAGTTATTCCGTTGGTTATATAGGAAAGATGACGACGAGAATACCGCAGAAGCAATGACAGTTGATTTTATAGGAAACTTATTTGGAGGGTTACCTGTTCTTAAGGAAATATACGGCAGGTTTGCAGAGGGTTACGATATAGACAATTATGCTTATTCTGCAATCAATGACCTTTTAGATAGCGTACAAGATATATATCAGGTAGTAGAGAAAATAGCCTCAGGTAAAATGGCTGAAGAAGATATAGGTAAGACTTTGAAAAAACTTGCATTTTCTGCTGGACAAGTACTTGGTGTACCAACTAGAAATATGTACAACATTTTATATGGTTTAACTAAGCGTGTTAGTCCAACAACAGCTTATTTAATAGATAGTAAAATGTATAAGAAAAATTACGTGTCAGATTTGAATAAGGCTATAGAAAATGATGATACAGCAATGATAAATTTAATTATGAGCATTATACTTGATAAGCGTGTTGGAAATGAATATAGCGAAGTGGTTGTTGACAATTTGAAGCGTTTGTATTCTGCGGGCTACAGTGTTCTGCCAAAGAGTATTGGTAGCAGCGTAACATATAATGGAGAATCAATAGAGTTAACAAGCTCACAACAAAAATACTTCAAAAACATTTATAACGAAGCAAATGCAAGTGTTGAAAAGATGATTTTAGATAGAGCTTATAAAAATTTATCTGAAGAAAAACAAGCTAAAGCAATCAAAAATTTGTATGACGCTTATTATTCAAAAGCATTGTCAGAAACACTTGGTGTTGAAAATGACAATAAACTATTGAAAATGTCAAAGTATATTTCTATAGAAAAACTTGCTGCCATAAACGCTGGTTTATCTGCTTTTAGTTCCGATAAAGATAGTACAGGAAAGGCTATTACAGGCTCTAAACGTAACAAAATAATTAAATATTTACTAAATCAGAGTCTAACAGATGAACAAAGATTGCTCATTCTTGCTTTTCAAGGGTACACAATGAAAGATAGAGAATATAGAGGTTGGACTGCTGCTCAAGTTAAAAATAGATTATTGCGTTATATTTTAGGTCTAAAATCGGCTACGATAGCCGAAAAGTCCGAGCTTGCTCAATTATGCGGCTTTGAAGTTAAAAATGGTAAAATCATACCGCAATCGCCTTATTCTAAAAATAAATAATGACAAAATGCGGTTTATTGTGTGTTATCATTTATTACAGGAGGGAAAGAGTATGTTTACAATTACTCCAACTGTGGAATCTGAAATTACAAAAATCGTATGTCCTCACTGTAATACAAAAGTGCCACGACTTGGCTTAAAAAAAGGCAGTAAGATAAAAGGTTTGACGTTTAAGTGTAGAACTTGCGGAAAGCTGTTTGAAGTTACAACTGAATAACAATTATTATTGTGCCAAAGTCCATAGAGATAGAGCCCTTACTACAATTTGTAGTTTGGGCTCTTTTCTTTATAAAAAATCTAATAAAGGAGGGTGTGTCTATGAAACCTTGTAAAGATAATAGATATGCAACAAACAAGGGCGGTATCATCAAGGCTCCAAAGCCTGTAACCGATTCCCCAAAGTCAACTGTTGTTAAAGGCAGCGACCTTAGAAACGGCAAATAGCCAACCATAAATCAAAAAAATAGGAGGAGCAAACGATTATGGACAAAAACAAAGATTTTGACGAAGAGTTAGACGAAGAACTTGAGCCTGATACTGATAACGAAGACATTGATAATGATGATGAAAATGTTGACGATAACGGTCAAGATGATGAGTTCGAGTATGACGAGGACGGCAACATTATAATTCCTGACGTTGTTGACGAGGACGATGAGGAAGAAAAAGAAGCCGACGAAAACAATCAGGACGAAAAGACAGATGAGAACAAAGACGAGGGTTTGAACAAGTCTGCCGAAGTAGTTGAGCCTGATACAAAAAAACCTGATGAAAGAGATGAGAAGATTGCAAAGCTTGAGCAAGAGTTAAAAGCACTTAAAACTCAAGGCAAAGAAACATTATCTAAGTTAGGTGTTTCAAGTGATGACGTTCTTGAGGGACTTGAGAGGTTGGCGGCGGAATCTGACGACATACCTCTTGATGAATACAAGAAAAACAAAGCGGCAGATGAAAGGAATACTGCTGCACTTGAAATGTTGCAAAGGGCTGAGTTTGAAAAGAAAATGGCTGCAGACCTTGCAGAAGTACAAGCTGCTTACCCCGAAACTAAAAAATATAGCAAAATGACTGAAATTGATAATTTTGTTAAATTTGGTAAGTTTAGAGATTTAGGTTTGTCGCCTAAAGAAGCGTATGCAGCAGCTAACCCTGACGGTGTTAGACAAGATGTCGCTAACGCTGTTAGGCAAAAAACATTAAACAATAAAGAACATCTACAGTCTGCAGTGCCTAAGGGTTCTAAAGACAGTTCAGTTGTAATGCCTAAAAAGACATTGGCTGAATGGAGGGACTTGTTCCCAAACAAGAGCGATAAAGAACTTATCGAGCTTTACAAAAAAACAATCTAAAAATAATAAGGAGAACATTATGTTTAAGTTAGTAAAAATTGAAAATGCTAGACAAAATGTACCAGAGCCTGAATATTTGGAAGTTACTGCTAGTGAAGCAGTTTCTCTTGGCGAAGCTTTGATTTTGTCTAGTGGAAAATTAACAAAAGCTACAGGCGATAATGTAAAACCTGCATTTATTGCTATGGCTGATTGCGGAGCTTCTGATACAAAAAGGGTTATTCCTGTATGCAGAGTAGAAGCAAATCAAATTTATGAAGTAGGAGTTACTTTTAGTGAAACAGCGGTTGCTATTGTTGTTGGAACTAAATTAACACTTGCAACAGACGGTCTTGGAGTTACAGACGTAACTACTAAAGGTGTTGTTACCGTAGTGGACGCACTTGAGGCAAACACTAAAAAGGCAACAGGCGATAAAATCTTGGTAAGGGTAGTATAGGAGGGAAAATACTATGAGTAACTTTATTTACAGTAAAATGTCGGGTAAAAACGACCCAATGTTTGGTAAGTTTGAACACCCAATCAAAGCTCTTATTGAAAACGAGAGCAATGCCTGCGAAAAACAAAAAGGCGTTTTAGACTTCTTGTTTAACGTAGAAAAATCAAACAGATATGCTGAAACAATCATCGGCGAATCAGACTTTGACACTTTCCAAAGCGTAAAAGAGGGTCAAGGGGCTGAAAATGATAATGTAGAAACAACTTTCAAAAAGACTATTGAACATATTACTTTTATGAAAGAGTTTACTATCACAAAAGAAATGGCTGACGACGCTAAAATGGGTATGGGTACAAATATGAAAAACAAACCTCGTAAGTTTGTTAGAGCATATTACAAAACTCGTAATAAAATTGCAGCGTGGGCTCTTATCAATGGTACTAAAACAAGTGGTACTTTCAATAAGGCAGTCGTTGACCTTTCTTGTAACGATGGTCTAGCTCTTTTCAGCAATGCACACAAATACGCAACTGATAAGTTGAAAGGCAAAACACAATCTAACTATTTCTATGGAGATTTGTCAAGCACAGCAGCAAAACTTGAAGAAGCTATGGGCGTACTTGCAAATAAACTTAGAAACTTTAAGGACGAAAACGGCGAAACTATGGAATACGTAGCAGACGTTATTGTTATTCCTTGCAATAGACCAAAACTTGAAGCAATGGTTAAGAAAGTTGTTGGCTCTGAAAGAACAGTTGGTAGCGACCATAATGATATTAACACTCAATATGGAAATTGGACAGTTGTTGTTCTTAATGGTTGGGAAACTGAAGATGACAGATTTATGATTATGTCTTCTGAAGCAAACGAAAACTTAATGGGCAATATGTTCTACAACAGAGTTCCACTTGATATTAGAAACAATATTGACGACCATACACGTAACTTCTATTGGAACGGTTATTGTCGTTTTGGTGTTGGTTTCAACTCTTGGAAACACATTTTGCTTGCTGTAAACAGCAGCTCAGCTGTAACAGGAGCTTCATCAATCTAGTAAAGCAAAAAGTCTGACAGGAGGTAAATATATGACTATTTCTGAGCTATATAAACAAGTTGCTCAGTTAGGCTTTGAAGATTCTCTTGAGGACAATGATAGATTTTACTATGCGGCAAATAGAGCTTTATTGCAGGTCAACAAAATACGACCTGCAATAAGCCACTATTTAATAAATCATAAACCGCTGTCAAATTTAGTAAAAGAATCAACATTTGTCCCTATTGAGAAAACTGAAGACTTGACCTTTGAGGCAACAAATGCTAAGTCATATTATTTTGAGGCAGACGGTAACGGTATTGCAATTATTGAAAAATTTGATAATGATACGCAATCTTGGGTTATCGTTTCGTCCATAGAACTTTCATCTACAAAGATTTTTATGCCTTACAGAGGTTTTATTAAAGAGGGTGATAGTTTTGTTCTCGGCTTAGTTAGAATAAGGTTTACGGGCGAATATTTGTATAGCGTAAAAAATGTTGCTATGTATGAATTTTTATTTAGCAATCAGCAAAAAGATATTCCTGCTTATGAGCCATATACACGTTATGATATGATAAAATTAGTAGATGATTTTATGTCTTTAAGTTGTCCACCGATTAAGGAAGCAGATACAAACAGCATTCTTAATCAGGGCTATGAAATAGAGAATAATAGTATAATTCTTTTCCCTTACGAAAGTAAGGGTTCATATAAAGTATTGTACGAGAGATTGCCTAAAGCAATAGAAAGTTCAGGCGACCCGTCAAAAGATGACGCAGAGCTTGACTTAAATGCAGAATTAAGTTCTCTTATGCCTATACTCATTGCCGCTTATGTATGGATAGACGATGAGCCACAAAAATCTGAATATTATATGGGTTTATACCGAGAACGTGTTGCTGACTTAGAACGAAAAGCTATTATTGCTACTCCTGTAACAATTAAAAGTTCAAATAGGTGGTAAGAAATATGGCTTATAAAAATTCAAAAAATCTTCTTCAGGAAAGAGATACCTACAATAGATACTATGGCGATTTTAGAGGCGTTGACTTCTCAAGCGACCATACTCAAGTTCACGAACAACGTCTTGCATATTGTGTAAATATGTACCGTGATTATCAATCAGGACAAGGACAAGCTCTTGAAACTGTTGCAGGTTTTAGAAAAAGAGTGGTATTACCTGAAGAAAATGAAGTTTTTGGTATTTTCAACTACTCACACAAGAATAGCAGTGGAAATACTACAACTAAAGTGTTAATACACTCAGGAAATAAGCTTTATTTATGGAAAAATTACCCAGACACAATAAACATTGTATTGAGCAAGACTATTAAAGTTCCTGCTCCTGAATCAACAATAAACGGCACCCACACTTTTAAGCAAACTTTAGCTGATAATATTACAGCTGTTGTTGCCTTAGCAAAGACTAATGGCGAAGATTTAACATTGTTGGCAAGTTATAATGCAGACACACACGTTTTATCTTATGCTAGTAGCAGTTTGTCTGAGGGCGATAGTTTACTTTTATCATACAAAGAGGGTGTTTTAACAACACAAGACGCCCTATTTAGCGAAATGAATACTCGCAAAAGTGCGTCTTTTATTTTTAATAATAAACTTTATATTGTTGACGGTAAAAATTACCTTGTTTACGACGGTTATAACATTAAAAACGCCATATCTGAGGCTTATATTCCAACAACTTATATAAATATTGTTCCTAACGGAACAAATGCCGATATAGGCAAAGAATACGAGCAAAGAAACATTTTACAGCCAAAGTTCAAACATACTTTTATTGCTGACGGCGAAACCACTGATTTTATAATGAATGAAAATCAGCTAGAAGCTATTTCAGAGGTTAAACTTTATGGAGAAACAAAGGTTATAGATACAGATTATACTGTTGACCTTGCAAATGGGGTTGTAAAATTTAAGATTGCTCCAACAGCACCAAATAAAACAGTGCAAATTGCAGGAGAAAATGGTGCCGAAAACGTTATGTACCCTGAATTTTATGCGGGCGTTGAAATAACTGCAAAAAAGACGCTAAAAAGCGTTTCGGGCGTTACAGATGACAATTCTAAAATATCTGACCTTATTACAAAATGTACAATAGTCGCCATTTATGATAATAGAGTTTTCTTATCAGGAAATCCTGACTTTCCAAATCATATCTTCTATTGTGCAAGAAACAATACAGGCTATATTGACCCAACATACTTTGGAATAATGAACTATATGCAGGACGGTGTAGGTATTGCTCCTATTACAGGAATGATAACTGTTGCCGATACTTTAATGGTGCTAAAAAACGATACTCAACAGGACGGTTCAACTTACTTTCATACCGCCACCGAAACAAACAATAATTTACAGCCAAAAGTTTACCCAGCTCAACAAGGGTTAAGTGGAATAGGTTGTTTAGGTGCTTGCGTTAACTTCTTAGACGACCCGATATTTATATCACGTTTAGGTGTAGAAGCTGTAGGTCAATTATCGGTACGTAATGAGCGTGCGAATGAGCACAGGTCAAGTCTTATAGACGCAAAAATAGTAAATATGGACTTGAGTTCTGCTGTGGTTGAGGAGTGGAACGGCTATTTGTTGGTTCTTATAGACGGTAAAATATTTATGGCTGACAGTCGCCAGAGATATACTCACGCCATAGGTGTACCACAATACGAATGGTATTATCTTGAAGATATAGGTCTTTACAAAAATCAATACCCTGAATATAGATATGCAACAAGACTTGATGATGAATTAAAGTCTGCGAAAGTACATTATTGTAAAAAATGTGGTAAAAGCGAGGCTGAATGCACTTGTGGTCTTGAAAAAGAAATTATTGAGATTCCAATAACTTTAGCAGACGCTGTTTACTATATGAATATCAATGAAACTAAAAATCTTGTTGGAGAGGTTGTAAATGCTCCTGATTCTGAGGGTAAATCAACCACTCAAGTATTTAATGAGGGCGTTGAGGTAACAATAGACGGTCAAAAATACACAATAGGTGTATATTATACCGTTCACGAAGTATATGACATTTTCACAGGCGATTTGGTTAAATATGAAGCTTATTTATGTGATAGAAAAGGAAATTACACAGGCGGCGTTTTTCAAAAAGCAACCGTAATTAAAAATTTAGCTGATAATATTTTCTTTGGAACATTAAATGGTGTAGTATGTTCATTTAACTTTGATAAAAGAGATAGTCAGGGAGAGATTAACCCTAAGTGGTACACATTTGATGACAGAACAATTTATTGTGGCTGTGCAACCAAAATGGACAGTTGCGGCATACCTCATTTAACCAAAAACACTGTAAAACGTTCAACGGTTATAAAAACAAAATCTTTCCGTTCTTCTGCTGCTAAAATTAAGGTTAGAACTAATAAAAAACCATACACACAAATAGCACGTATCAATAATAGCTTGTTCTCGTTTGAAGATATGAATTTTACTGATTTTACGTTCAACACAAACGAACAGAGCTTGTTTGCTATTAAAGAAAAAGAAAAACAATGGGTAGAAAAACAATATTATATCTACTCTGATGAATATATGAAACCATTTGCTTTATATTACGTGTCTTTCCGCTATCAAGTAGTTGGAAGACTTAAAAATTAACGGAGGTATAATATGGCATTAAAAAGATTTACAAATATTACCTCTGCAGAACTTAGCTCAAAAGGCGTAGTTGCTCTTGCTGATAAACCAAACTTGTCATCTTCTTATGGCGTTGGCGGTTTATCTCCAACAGACTTAAAGCTATGGTTTGACCAACTTGCTAAGTTTATTGCAGAAAAAATAAACATAATTCAAGACGCATTAAGCTCTGACGACGCTGCAGGGTATATGAAACTTGATATTACGGGTCTTTACCCTGAAAAAGAAGCCAATGAAAACTTTATATATAGCCTACAAGACCTTATCAGTTCTTTTGTGGACGGTAAGTTTGCAGGGTATGTTAAAGTTTACGAAAAAGCTGCAGATAAAGACACGCAAACACTACAAGCGGTTCTAAATAAGATTTCCGCCAACTTAAGTTCTTTGAATGAAAAGTCTGATGAAAACATACTAGACCATATTGCAATTAGAGGAGAAATTGATTCTGATATTGTCGCCCATAATACTAGCGTTGCAGCACACAGTGATATTAGACAAAAAATAACAGATGATATATCTTCACACAATACAAACACAAACGCTCATAAAGAGGCAATGGCTCTTAAGTTTGATAAATCAGACGTTATGGAATCTTTTGCTGGCGAAGATAAAAATAATAAAGCCAAAGTTCCGTCAGCAAAAGCGTTAAACGAAGTTATTACAATTATCAATAATTCTATAAATGGCGTTGACGGCAAGGTAGATATTGCTATTAAAAATGTTGAATACAATTCAACCACAGGTGTAATTATATTTACAAAAACAAATGGCGATACAATCACTTATGATTTACCAAGTGAAAAGATTTTGAAAAGTGGTGCGAGCTATTACGACGATTCTACCAAATCACTACATTTAATTTTAATGGACGATAGCGATATAACCATTGACGTTTCTAGTCTTGTTGACGAATACTATGGCGATGATAGTACTGTTGTTTTAGTAACAGAAAACGGCAAGAAAAAATTTAAGATTAAAGATTCTTATAAACAAACTCTTGACGGCTATGGTACTACGCTGGGACAACACACGTCAAAGCTTGAGGAATTAAATGAAGGTAAAGTAAATAAGACAGATATTGTAGATAACTTAACTACTGATGACGCAACAAAAGTGGTGTCTGCTCGTCAGGTAAAAGTATTAAAAACTCAGCTAGATTCTCAAAACACAACCCTAAAAGATTGTTATAGCAACGTAAGTTATGACAATACCACAGGTACGCTTAACTTGATTAAAAATGACGGTACAAGCAATGCTGTGAATTTACCTATGGAAAGTTTTGTAAAATCTGCAAGTTTTGATTCTTCAACAAATGTTGTTACATTGGTTGTTGCGAATGGAGAAAACGTAGAGTTTGATTTATCGGCTTTGATAGATTACTACTATGGCGACGGCGAAAGCATTGAGGTTTATAAAGACGCCAACGATAGCTATAAACAAAAAATTCGTGTAAAAAGCACTTATCTAAATGGTGTAAAGAGCGATATTACAAGTCTTGGAACACGTATGACTAAAGCTGAAAGCGATATAAAGCTACTTGAGAGAATAGATGAGATAGGTTCTATTGGTAGGGCTGACGGCGAAACTCTGTTTATGGACGAAACTACAGGTAGTTTAACCGTTAAAAAAATTAAGCTTGATGACGATACGGTTCTTGATATAAAAAACATAACAAGAGAAAACTATGACGCTCTTACAACTAAAAATTCAACCACTTTATATTTAATAAGTGAAAATGGAACGGTTGCTATTGCTCTTGGAAGTCTGTTTTTGTATTCAGGTGGCGTAAAAGATACTGAAACAAACAACAATATCTCTTTTAGAGTTATTACAAAATCTGCTTATGACGGCTTAGAAACTAAAGAGAGCAACAAGCTTTATATTATCAACAATAATGGAGCTCTATCTTTTGCTTATGGAAGTGTTTATCTTGACACAGGAAGCGAAGAACTTGCTCAAGCAACAAAAGATATTGTATCAATAAAATTAGCTCATCAAACATTGTCAGGCGGCAACGCTGTTGCAATATTTAATAGTTTAACTATAAGTGGTGTAACAATCACAAGTGGTACTCTGTTGAGCTCTGAGAGGTGTATTCAATGTTAAAGTGTAACGAACGTTCGCCTAAAGAAATGGGTGTTATAACAAAATCTAAAGATTTAATAGAACACACATTTAAGAAGACAGCAAATACAAAATATTTTCCTAAAAAGTATCGTTTTTCTTTAGCTGCAAAAATTGAAAATTTAGCTATTGATATATACGAAAACTTGGTAAGGGCAAATGAATGTAATCTAAAAGACGCTAGAGAACGCATAAGACGTCTAGAGTGTCAACAAAACGCAATAGTATCTTGCAAATTATTAAATTCAATGATTGACCTAGCAAGCAAAATAAAATCAACTGAACTAACAATAAAAGAAGTTGAGTATTGGAGTGGTTTAGTTATTGAAGTAAAGCGTATGGCGGCTGCTTGGCGTAACAACGACAAACAACAAAATATAGCTTAAAAATTTAGGGTATGCCCTGTACCTCCTAACTCGTCGAACTCGTACAACGTTCGCAATGTCAACTCGAACGGTACTCTGAACAACAACAATGCGTACAACGGTAACAACGGCGTGCGTCCGCTTTGGTGGGTTATACAGTCAGACCGAGTAGCTATTTTAGCGAAAGCAGTACTCCGCCAACAAAGGAGGGCATATCCTTTCGGAAACGATAAATACAAGATTACTGACGTTAGTGCATTAAAATCAAGGCACGAGCTATATGCAGTAAGGAGTTTGAAATTATGCAGGAATATGAAAAAATATTTGACTTTAGAAATCTTTACAATGCTTACAGGAAAGCTCGCAAGGGCAAACGCTGGAAAGAAGCTGCAGTAAAGTTTGAAATCAACTTACTAGAGGCTATAGCGTTGCTTAAGAAACAAATAAGAACCAAGACTTACACATTATCTGAGTATAATGTTTTCAAGGTTTATGAGCCAAAAGAAAGGCTTGTTATGAGCAATAGCTATAAAGACAAAGTTGTGCAACATTCGTTGTGTGATAATGTGCTTGAACCGCTGTTAACAAAATCATTTATTTATGATAATTATGCTTCACAAGTTGGTAAAGGTACAGACTTGGGACTTGATAGACTTAAGTACTTTATGGAGCGTTATTATAGAATAAATAAGACCGCTGACGGTTGGGTGTTAAAGTGTGATATACGTAAGTATTTTTACAATATAAACCACGATAAGTTGAAACAGTTACTTAGAAAACATATCTCCTGTCAAGATACATTGTGGCTGCTTGATATGATTATCGATAGCACAGAGGGGAATGTTGGAATACCGATAGGAAATCAATCATCACAATTATTCGCATTGCTTTATTTGAATGGGTTAGACCATTTTATTAAAGAAAAATTAGGAATAAAATTTTATGGCAGATATATGGACGACTTCTACTTAATTCACAAGGACAAAGAGTATTTGAAATACTGCCGTAAAGAAATTACGGCTTATGTAACAGAGCTTGGTTTAGAATTAAACAGCAAAACGTGTATATCTCCATTGAAAAATGGTGTTGATTTTCTCGGTTTCCACACTTACCTAACAGAAAGTGGAAAAGTCATAAGAAAAGTAAGGCAGTCTTCTAAAAACAATATGCGTAGGCGATTGAAAAAGTTTAAGAAATTACACTCTGAACACAGATTACCTATGAAACGTATAGAGTGTTCTTACAATAGCTGGGTGGGACACGCTAAACGTGGAAATTGTTATCACTTAATTAAACAAATGAATGAATTATATAAAAATCTTTTCAATAAGGAGGAAATAAAATGTCAAAGACATTAGGTAGTTTAGCTGTCGGTGCTAAAATCAAAGAAGTAAACACCAAATTTTTAGGAAGTCCTATAATTTGGCTTAAAGCTGATTCAAATCACGACGGTTACCCTGAAAATAGTACAACCTTGATTACAGAAAAAATTATTGCATTAAGAGCGATTGACGCAAAAGAACCAAACAATACAAATTCTGACAGAAAAAGTTATGGCAATAACAAATATTCTCTATCGAATATAGACCAATGGCTTAACTCTGACGCAGCTGCTGGGGAATGGTACACGGCAAAACATAACGCTGACCAAGCCCCAACAACTAAAACTACTCACGTATCTAGTAATACATATACGGAAGACGCAGGCTTTCTTAATGGTTTTTCAAGCTTATTCAAAAGTAAAATGTTAGACACAACCTTAAAAGTTGCACTAAATACTGTTACAGACGGCGGAAGCTATGAATCTATTGTGAGAAAAGTATTTTTCGCTTCAAATACCGAAGTTGGTTTGTCAAATGAAAACAACATTGCTGAGGGCAGTTTGCTGGCGTTATTTTCCGCAAACACAAATGACTGTAGAAAAGCTTACCCAACAGAAGAATGTGTGTCTGACTCAGACTATACAAGTACAAGTTTTACATCTGCCAACTCTTGGTATTGGTGGTTAAGAACTCCTGACTCGTCGAGCTCGTACAGCGTTCGCAGTGTCAGCTCGGACGGTACTCTGTTCTACAGCTATGCGTACAACGGTCGCAGCGGCGTGCGTCCGCTTTGTAATTTGCCATCTGATATTCTGGTATCTGATGAAGTAGATTCAGACGGTTGTTATATTATGTTCCCACCACTAGATGCACCAACAATAAATATCACAACTCCCGTATATTGCGACGCTAATTATAACGCAGGCGGAATAGAGGGTGGAAAAGCAAAAATTTCTTGGTCTGTTGTAAGCAATGCATATTACATTCTTGAACGCTCTATAAATGGTGGAAGTTGGCTTGAGGTTTATAAGGGTGACAATAATGAGTATGAGGATTCTATATCTAGTAATATAAACACCATACAATACAGGGTAAAAGCTATTAACTCAAACGGGGAGTCTGATTATGCGTCAACTAGCGTTGTTGTAGTACAAGATAACTACCCGCCATTTATATCAGGCGATGACTCTGCAATAGGCGACGTAGCTACACGCATTAAATATAAATATATTGTGTATGACGGAGATGACGCTACAGTTACTGTAAAAGAGTATGTAAACGATACACTTATAAGAACGTTTACCGCTACAGGTTCTCAGGAAAACACGCTTGAGATTAGCCTTGAAACGTGGAACGCATTATCTATGGGCGACAACTATATCAAAATAGTTGTTACAGATGATAATGACTCTACAGTTACACAAACAAAACATTTCAATAAAATTGGTGGAATAATCAATGTTGTTTATACGCCTTTTGGAACAAATTTAACAATTTGTCCTAAAGCAATAAACGTGCAATTAGATTTGAAAAAACCGCTTAACGCAACAATTCAGGTTTTAGCTACAAACAATGCAAATGACACACAACCTGTATGGGACGATATTACAACAGCTGCACTGAGTGGACATAACCACATATTTAGCAACACAGCAAAACAATCAGGAGTTGATTATTATGCCGTAAAAGTAAAAGTGTTGATAAATAGAAACAATGCAGACGGAGAAATAAAATTATACGGAATCAAGTGTCAACTTGACTGTGCAGTAAACTAAAAGGAGTGAAAGATTATGAATATGGAATACAAACTTTTAGATAGTAAGAAAGGTTTTATTTTAACAAGAGAGCCTGAGATTATAGATAAAAACTTATATATAACTTTCACAGGAGCTCCTGAAAATGCTACCGTAATCTTTGAAAGTAAAATCAAAGGCGATACATTATATAGAGAGCTGCAAGACGGAATGTGTTGTGTCCCAGTACGCTTCTTGTGCCCATTGCTTGAAGACGTAATAAAAGTTACAGTGGTTGTATTAGACGGCAAATCAAATGAGAAATGGCAATGTGAAGAAATAAAGACAGGAAAAAACATATCAAATGACACTATTATTGTTAAGCCAAATGATATGAATATTCCACTACAAATTGTGGAAGTTTTACTTGAACAACAAAAGATTAAAGATGATATGAAACAACTTACAGACAATTTTTCGGAGCTTAATCAAAAACTAGACAAGCTGCTTGAGGGTTACGATATAACATAAGGAGGTTATATATGGCTAAAATTAAAAAAAGATTGTTTGGTTTCATTATTTGCTTTAGCTTGCTTTTTGCTTTTGGTTTTTCATTGTTTGCGGCTAAAATTCAGCCTAATGTATGTCTTGCTGCTACTGCAGAACAGGTGGAAGTTTTAGCGGAAAATCCAACAGAAGACGTTATAGATGAAGCCGAAAAACAAGAAGAAAATCACACTTTTATAGGCAGGGTTCAAGAATACATAAAAACAAATTACCCTGAAATTGCTGCAACTGTAGGTAATGTTATATTGCTTATATTGATGATTGTGCAATATGTAAAGAATAAGAAAAAACTCTTTACTATTGATAGTTCTGTTAACAAACAAACAAATACGCAATCTCAAATTGTTGACGTTGTGAATGGGCTTATTAAAGGTTACAACGAAATTGAACAAAAGCTTGCCGATAGTGGTGTAACTGAAGATGATAGAATCAATATTAAAACTTTGATTATGCAAACACGTGCAGTTCTAGATATTTTAACCACTGTTTATGCTAACTCAAAGAATATTCCTCAAGGGGTTAAAGACCTTGTAAACTTAAAATACGCAAACTGTCTTAAATTTGTTGAAGATAAAAACGAAATTAAAGAAGTAGTTATTGAAAGTGATAAAGAGGAAGTAAGTGCGGAGGAAACGCAAAAATCTGAAACGGAGGTATAGTTATGAAGAACGCTACAAAAAGCAAAATTTATAAAATAACTGCCGTAGGGGTGGACGTTGCTGCACCACTTGCCGCAACAATTAGTCAATTTCCTTTGTGGGTTGATAAAAGTTCCGCCGCCACAATATCAGGTTTATTCCTTGTATTTGCATTTTTGTCGTCAATTCCGTTTATGAAGCAAATAAAAGCTTATCTAAAATCGCCGTCTGCTTGGTCTATGTGGTGTATATTCTTAGTGCTTTTCATAGCACTAAGAAACATTATAGACCAAATGGTTATTATCGCTTTTGTTGGTTTGCTTTCAAACGCCTGTGGAGAGGGTATTTATAAAATAGGCGAACATTATGAAAAATTGCCCGATACACCAAAAGTTGATGACAGTACAAATGATAGCAGTCAGGAAAATAAAGAGGTGTAATAAATGGAACAAATAAAAAACGATAATAAACCTCAGACAGGTCAAACTATTGAGCGTATGAGCAAAACTCAAAAAAAGGTTGCTAGAACAATATTAAATAATACAGGTATGATTGTTGGCTTCTTTATTATATTTGTTGTAATCGTAGTGTTTACAACAGATGTAAAACTTACGGGAGCAATGCAATGGGCTGAGCTTGGGTTGGTTTTCTTTATTCTTCTTTTCTGTTCTTACTCTATGTATGTAAACTATGCAAATAGTGGTACACGTGCAGGTAGAAAAAGCGATTTATATATAGATTCTTATGTAAAATATAACGATAAGAAAAAGTATATAATTGATAAAAAATATCAAGCTCGCTCGTCTGAATTTTGCAGATATTATATCAGTGAAGAATTAAAAAACTCAAGAACGTCAGTTTTATCTGAAGTTGGTATAGATTACGACGTCTATACGGAAAAGTATCTAGGTAAAGATAAAAAACACCTAGAAACAATAAAAGATTTATCTAAAACGCAAGTTTTGGCAATTATCAAGGCAAATTCAATTACTCCAATAAAACTTACTCCTGAAATGATAATGAAGCGTGGGCGAGGGAACAGTAGTCGTGAGCCACTAGGAACAAAACCTGAAACAAAGAAAAGAATACACTTAGGAACAAAGTTTGTTTCAACCTGTATAACTTCATTTGTAACAGGTGTTATAGTGTTGGACGTAATAATCAACCCTACGTGGGCAACCTTTGTCGCTTGTTGTTTGAAAGTATTGCTTGTTGTACTAAATGGCTTTATGGGCTATAAAATGGGCTATGAGAACATTGTTGTTGATACGGTTGAATATATGAACGACCAAGTTGACCTTATGAATCAACTTATACAATATGTTGAAGATAACCCTCAACCAAAAGATATAGAAAATTATAAAACTGCGGTTGATGATAAAAAACAAGAAGCTGTAAAGGTAGATACTCAAACACAGTCTGAGGCAGGGCTGTTAAAAGAGCCTGAAAAGAAAACTATTGAGATAAAACCAATAGAAAATCAAATATTAAAAAATGAATAAATAATATAAAAAGACGCCAAGCTTTTGACGTCTTTTTTTGTATGCAAAGACTATGCAAAAGCAATGCAAGTGCATAAAGGTTGCTAAGCAAATGCAATGCAAAATTATGCAAATAAAACTAAACTAAACAAAACAAAATAAAAAAGAAATTAAATAAAATAAAAAAATAACTGACTGTCTGTCAGACTATATGCGTCGGGCGGTCGGTCAGTTAAAAATTTTTATTTTTCTTTTTTGATTTTTTCCAGCTCCTCTGAAACTTCAGTAGCAATATAAGCACGAGCTGCTAAGTTTTGTCTTTCTTTTTCCTCGTTGTAAAGATTTATATTGACAGGCTTATTTACTGTTGTGTGTTGTTTAGATTTTTTATTTTTACGATTACGCATAAAGTTATCAATTTTATCAGGGTTAACGAAAATTACAAATAAAACGAACGTAATAATTGCTGAAACACCAAGTATTCCAAATAACATACCAACAATGTAGCCCTCAACTCCGACGAATAGGCAAATAAATGCAGGAATAAAGAAAATTATCAAGAAAATCATAAAACCTGCAAAACCACCTTTCAGAAAAGAAACAATATTTGCAAGTTTAGAATCATAACGCTCCCACCTATGTTTTAGTCGCATAGCACATACTCCTTTATTAAGGTTAGGCACGTGTTATACAAAAATAAAAGTGCCTCCCGAATCGGAAAGCACAGTCCTATATACAAAACAAACTTTCCGTTGTTGCGACACAATTTTTAACCCGTACAGGTTGGAAGAGTTTGTGTAATAGGCAGAAAAATAGCCTCCCTGTACAGGTCTGGGTATATTAAATTGTGTCGCATAATTATAATAACACAAAATATCAAACAATGTCAAACATTCTTGAAATAAATGGGGAGGTCTTGAAACTTTTTCAAAAATAAACTATAATCTCTAAAAGAGGTAACGTAAGATGAAAAATATGCGATATACAGCAAGACAAAAAAGAGCTGCATTAAAAATGTGGCTTGAGGACAAAGTTTTTGTTTGGAAAGTTTGTCAGAAATTCAAATGCACTGAACGTTCTTTATGGCGTTGGAAAGCGTTGTATAACGGCACTTTGGAGAGTTTGGAAAACAAATCAACTCGTCCTCATACACCGCACCCAACAGCACATACAGAGGTTGAAGTGAGCGAAATATTAAAGATATTCAAAAGTAAGCCCAACATAACATATTGCGAGGCTTATGGTATTTTACGCACAAAGTATGCTTACAATAGAAGTTATGGTGGCTTCTATAATTTTGTGTTGCGAAACAATATTCGTCCTCACAAAGAGCTCGAAAAGTATGTACCAAAGCCTTACGAAACACCTGAAATGTTGGGCGTAAAATGGCAAATGGACGTAAAGTTTGTGCCTGTAGAGTGTTATAAAGGCGTAATGATACATTATGACGATAATAAGTTTTATCAGTACACGATGATTGATGAGGCTACACGTGAAAGATTTTTGTACGCCTACAAAGAGCATAACATATCTTCTACGCTTGATTTTGTAAAACGTGCTATTGCATATTTTAGCTATGCTCCAAGCATTATTCAAACAGACAACGGTGCTGAATTTACTAATATTAAAAAGCCAAACCAAAAAGAACCAAAAATTCACGCTTTAGATATTTTGCTTAATAAGCTAAAAATAAAACACCAACTTATTAGAGCTTACACGCCAAGACAAAACGGCAAGGTTGAACGTTCTCATAGAAGCGACCAAGAAGCTTTTTATAATTTCCTTAAGTTTAAGACAATCTCTGAACTAAAAACAAAAATGATGAAGTGGAACATAAGATACAATAATCGTCCACACTCTTCTCTTAGAAATAGAGAGGGGAAACGAGTTTGGTGGACACCTTTGCAGAAAAGAGCAGACTTGCTGGCTGTTCTTCAAGAACATAGAGAAGAGTATTGCATAAGGTTTACAAAAACAACTAAAACGATTCGCCAAGTTTATGCGGCGTAAATAATTAAATATATTAGGTGGCGGCGACTTCCTGTACAGGAAGTACTTTTTGCATACAAATTTTTAGTCAAACTGTATTTGTTTGACTTTTTTCTTGCAAAAAGATAATCTATTTATGTATGAAAATACTCCTGAAACTCGCTGAAAATCAAACTTTTTCAAAAAATCTAAAAAAAAATTAAAAAAGTTATGAAATTTGTTTGACAAATCACAAATGTAATGTCATAATAGTGCTGTCAGTATAGGACAGTGCTATTTTTATTATAGCCAAAAAGAAACCGAAATAGGTTCGTCTTAACTGACGAGCCTATTTTTTATTTTGGAGGTAAATATGGAAAAAACAGCAATGAAACGCAAAGATTGCTATGTTGGCTTTTACTTCAACTCAAATGAAGACAAAGAAACAGTTGTAAAGCTTGCAAAAAAACTTACAGCTGAAAAGAAAGTTAAACATTCAATCAGCGACATTATCAGAATCGCCGTTGACGAGTTCATAGAAAGAAATAAGTAGGAGGTAAAAAATGGAACGTCTATTAAACATTGAGAAATGCGTTGCAGAAGAACTTAAGACTAATTATCTAGCTAGAACAAATGATAACGAATTGATTTTGGCAATTATGCGTAAATCAGGAATTGATACAAATATGCCTTTTTCCGAATTGATAAAACTTAAAAATCGTCCGAGTTTCAAATCAATAACACGTGCGAGAAGAAAGGTGCAAGCAGAGCACCCTGAATTAAAAGATTATCAAACTTCTGAAATAAGGAAAGAAGAAGAAACCAAATATAAAAAGTTTGCGAAAGAAAGAACAATGGAGGAATTATAAAATGAATAAATTTGAAAGATTAAAAACAATGAACCCACAAGAGGCACAAGCCTTTATCGCTAAAATTGTTGGAGAAGATTCAGCAAGAAAGTTTTTCGTTGAGGAACCAAAAACGATAATGGCAGCAGAAGCTGAAGTGGGTTCTTTTATTAAATACGCAGGTATTGAGTGGGTTGTATTAAACAGGACGGCAAGCAAAGTTATGGTTCTTGCAAAACATAGATTGTTTAACAGAGCGTTTGATACCGACGAAAGCAATAATTGGGCTAATTCAAGCCTTAGAAAAGAGTTGAATAATTTTAATGAGCAAGGTTTTCAACGTGGCTTTGAACATACAGAAAATATCAACAAAAAAGACCTTGTAGAGTTTGAAAGAGATTTAACTACAGATGACGGCATTACCGATTATGGCAAATGTAAAGATTACATTTCTTTGATTAGTTGTGAAGAATATAGAAAATTTAGAAAATTCATACCAAACGCTGATGATTGGTGGTGGACGTTAACAGGAGATAGTTTGGTTTACTCGTGCCTCGTTCGCTATGTCACCTCGGGCGGTGCTCTGCTCAGCCACAATGCGTACTACGGTTACTACGGCGTGCGTCCGCTTTGTGTTCTGAAATCTGATACAGAGGTGGAACTATGCGAG
>ERZ808258.113-NODE-113-length-42743-cov-13.334801_pt1 | contig 42743 bp, 67 predicted proteins | sample MGYA00521280_ERZ808258 | MGnify/ENA primary metagenome ERZ808258 (study PRJEB31516, sample SAMN03275585) | gut metagenome | biome: mammalia-associated habitat; material: feces | host: Papio cynocephalus | place: Kenya | collected 2012-07-19 ...
TGAGAGTGGCAACGCCGCCGCGTCCGGTGAGAGGGGCAACGCCGCTGCGTCCGGTTGGATGGGCAACGCCGCCGCGTCCGGCGTGATGGGCAACGCCGCCGCGTCCGGTTGGAAGGGCAACGCCGCCGCGTCCGGTTCGCTGGGCAACGCCGCTGCGTCCGGTTGGAAGGGCAACGCCGCCGCGTCCGGTTGGAAGGGCAACGCCGCCGTGTCCGGTTTGATGGGCAACGCCGCCGCGTCCGGTGAGAGTGGCAACGCCGCTGCGTCCGGTTTGATGGGCAACGCCGCCGCGTCCGGTTCGATGGGCACGGCTGTTGCATCCGGCGCGTTTGGCACCGCGTCAGCAGATGGCAATCAGTGCATCGCCGTAGCGTGGGGGATCAACAGCCGCGCCCGGGGTAAGATCGGTACGTGGATTGTGGTTACCGAGCATGACGAGCTCGGCAACATAATTAACGCGGTGATGGAAAAGGTGGACGGCGATACCATCAAGGCCGACACTTGGTATACCATGCGGGGCGGCAAGATCGTGGAGGCGGAGTGATGATTGGACATTATTATGTTGCAACGGCAGAATGGTGCGGTATCCGGCATGTGTTTCGGTCATCCGTCCCGCTCGTGGCAATCGGGGATACGTTATGCGGCAAAAACGCCGATATGACGTTAGGGGGCTATAAGGCAATCACGGAATCGGAGATTGTTGTTTGCGGCACCGGCGCGGACGTAGTGCTGCAGGCCATGTACCGGGGCGGCATCCCGGAGATCACGCGAGTTACTCGGGATGTATGGACTAAGGAGGCAGGCGATGCAAAGGACGATTGACCCCGCATGGGATGCGGAGTGCTACGCAGAAGAGCAGGATAACCGCCTGGCCAATCGGCCCGTGTGTGACTGCTGCGGCTGCCGAATCATGGATAACATCGCGCTGCACTACAAGGGCATTTGGCTTTGTGGCGAGTGCGTCGGCGACAACGAGGAGTATGTAGAGGAGGACGATTGGGAATGAGCGAGAGCGGCGTAAGGTGGTACACCAAGGCCACCGTGGAGATATTTTTCCCGGAGGGGAAAGTTTGCTGCGCCCTATGCCCACTGCTGGAGACATACTCCCGCAATCAGTGCCGACGCACGGGGGAGTACCTGCCCGACACCAAGGGCGCGGGGATGTATTGCCCACTAAAAATTGAGGAGGACGAAATTTGAACATCTACGAGAAGATATCGTCCATTATGCGGGACGTGCAGTATTTGGCTAAGGACGATCATGTGGAGTTTGGTAACACCAAATATAAGGCATTAAGCGAGGAGAAGGTAACCGCGATCATGCGGGGGGAAATGCTAAAGCACGGCTTGGTGGTGTACCCCATTATGCAGACGGCCAACCGCACCGGCAACATCACCCATGTGGATGTGATGTACCGGATGGTCAATGTAGAGGCCCCGGAGGAGTACATAGAGATTGCGTCTTGCGGAGACGGGGCAGACACACAGGACAAGGGCAGCGGCAAGGCCATGACCTATGCGTTCAAGTACATGTGGCTGCGCACGTTTGCACTGCCGACAGGCGAGGACCCCGACAAGATCGCCTCCGCAGAGCTGGACGACAAGGAGCGTAACGCGCCCATCATGTGCGACCGATGCGGCGAGGAGATCACGGCTTCCACCAAAAAATCCGGTGCGCCGTGGCCTGCAAAGGATATTGTTCAGTACGCGAAGCGGCATTACAACGCCCCGCTCTGCGTGGCATGTATGCGCGAGGTAAAGGCGGAGCGCGATGCAGCAGGTTAATGTGACCGCCGCCCGGTGGCAGCAGGACAGCGAAGGTGCGTGGCTGTGCCTGCGGGTGCAATCTCCCCAATCCGCGATGGACGTTTGCGACGAGTTGCAACCCGGCAAGGAGTATGTGGCGCAAATCAAGCGCAAGGGCCGGAGCCTGGATGCCAATGCTTATTTTTGGGTGCTGGTGGGCAGGCTGGCTGATAAGCTGCAAATCAGTCCCGAGGGCATATATCGGGCTTACATCCCGGATATAGGCGGGAATTATGAGATCGTGCCGGTGCGGGAAGACCGGATAGACGCATGGGAGAGAGTATGGTGCAGTGGGCATATAGGCCGCATGATCGAGGACTTGGGGCCGTGCCGTAATATTAAGGGCTACCACAATATCCGCTCTTTCATATCCTCCAGCGACTACGACACGGCGCAGATGTCACGGCTCGTTGACCTGGTAGTGCAGGACTGCAAAGAGAACGGCATCGAGACCATGACGCCCCAGCAGCTGGACGCACTGAAATCAAGATGGGGGGAGGCACAGGCCATTGGATAATCGCAGATGCTTTTTGTGCGGCAGAAACGGCGCACAGGATCCGCTGGATCTTCACCACATATTCCCCGGTCCCTATCGCAGGAAGAGCGAGAAATACGGCCTTGTTGTGTACCTGTGCCATAACCGATGCCACATCTTTGCTAAGACGGCAGTACACAAAAACGATGGCCAAATGCGCCGGTTAAAGCGCTACGGCCAATTAAAAGCCATGCGGGAGCAGGGCTGGACGGAAGAAGACTTTATAAAGGAGTTTGGCAAAAACTACCTTGCAGAACAGGAGGACGAAGAATGTTAAACAGAGTAACCATTGCGGGAAGGATCGGCAAAACACCGGAGCTGAAGCAGACACCGAACGGCGTGGCCGTGACCAGCTTTTCCATTGCCTGCGACCGGGATTTCAAGTCCCAGTCCGGCGAGAAGATCACGGACTGGTTTGAGATCGTTGCCTGGCGGGGTGCCGCCGAGTTTGCCGCGAAGTACCTCGCGCAGGGCAGACAGATCATCGTAGATGGTCATCTGCAGACCCGCAAATGGACGGACAAGGACGGAAACAAGCGCACCGCAACAGAGATCGAGGCCGACCATTTGTATTTTGCGGACAGCAAGCGCGATGACACCCCGGCGGACAAGCCCCCTGCGCAGACCTTTGAGGAGTTGCTGGAGGATGACGGCGACATTCCGTTTTAAGGTGGTGTCACGATGGCAAGAAACTATGCTGCACTCCCTTATGACTATTTAGAGGAGATGGAAGCACTCAACGATGCAGAGTTCGGGCGGCTAACGCGGGCATTGCTGGTATACAGCATGACGGGAGAGCAGTTGGCGCTCTGTGGCAATGAGAGATTTTATGCCAAGCGCGTAATGGCGCAGGAGGATCGGTTTAAGGCGAGCTATGACGACATTTCTACCACCCGGCGCGAGTCGGGCAAGGCCGGAGCCGCCGCAAGATGGCAAAATGGCAAACGCATTTTTGCTAATGGCAAAAATAGCAAAGCCATAGTTGCTAATGGCAAAAATGGCAATACCGAAACCAAAACCGAAACCAAAACCAATGCCCAGCTATCTAACGATAGCAAGGGTGATATACGCGCGAAGCGCTTTACCCCGCCCACCTTGGCAGAGGTGCAGTCCTATGTGGCTGAACGCCATTCTCCGGTAGACCCGCAGGAATTTATTGACTTCTACGCGTCGAAGGGCTGGATGGTTGGCAAGACCCCCATGAAAGACTGGAAAGCGGCTTGCCGAAATGCCGAAAAGTGGGAAAGATGGGCAAAGCCTGCCGATCCCAAGGAAAATAAGCCGGACAATAGCCTGGCGGAGTTTATGCGATGGTAGGAGGGCGATGGATGAAAACTTGGGTAATGGCTCCGGGCATTACATACACCCGGAAGAACTTGGAAGCGCTGACTGGGATGCCGGATCGCGCTAACCGCCACATGATCCGTGCCCAGCGGCGGCAGGGTGTGCCCATTGTGGCGCTGCCAGAGGGCGGGTATAAATTGGCCGAGACGGAGGAGGAAAAGAAGATGCTCCTGGACATGTACTTGTCGCGGTTTTTGGACGAGCTGACCACTTATAAGCGGCTGGCGGATGCCATGCAGGTGCCAGGGCAGATGACTGTGGAGGAGCTGCTGGAGAAAGCGAGGGTGCAAGGATGATATTCGCGCAGGAGACGATGACGGGAGAGATTATCGTCGATAACTTTGCCGGTGGCGGCGGGGCATCCACCGGCATTGAACTGGCTACCGGAAGACAGGTGGCGATTGCCATTAACCACGACCCGGATGCCATCCTTATGCACCGCACAAACCACCCGTATACGGAGCACCTGCAAGCGTCCGTTTGGGATGTAGACCCAAAATCCGTTTGCAGAGGCCGCCCCGTGGGGCTGGCGTGGTTTTCGCCTGACTGCAAGCACTTCTCTAAGGCCAAGGGCGCGGCATTGGTGGATCGTAAAATTCGCGGCCTTGCGTGGATCACTCTTCGCTGGGCGGCGGAGGTGCGGCCCAGGGTCATCATCCTGGAAAATGTGGAGGAATTTCAGACCTGGGGGCCTGTGCGTAAGGGTAAGCCGGTGAAGAAGCTGGCAGGAACGACTTTCCGGCGGTTTATCAGCCAACTGGAGGCGCTGGGCTACACCGTGGAGTTCCGGGAATTGGTGGCGGCGGACTTTGGAGCGCCTACCTCCCGCAAACGGTTTTACATGATTGCCCGCTGTGACGGCAAGCCCATCGTGTGGCCGAAGCCCACCCACAGCAAGACTGGCGCAGACGGGCGGCCCAAGTGGCGCAGCGCGGCGGAGATCATCGACTGGAGTCTGCCCTGTCCGTCGGTGTTTGCAACAAAGGCGGAGATCATAACCGAATACGGTCTAAAGGCAGTGCGGCCGCTGGCGAAGAACACCGTGCGGCGTATCATCCGGGGCGTGGACAAGTTTACCATCCGCAGCGGGCATCCGTTCTTGGTTGAGTGCAACCATTCCGGAAGCGGACATATTGCACCTGTGACAGATGCACACAAGACCATTACGGCAAAACACACCGGCGATATCGTGGCGCCCGCGCTGATCCAGTATCACACGGAGCAGACGGAGAGCGTCCGCGCTTCCGGACTGGGAACGCCTATCAACACCGTGGACGCATCTAACCGCTACGGCCTGACCTGCGCCAATTTGGTGGAGTATTACACCGGCGGCAGGCCGCTGGACATACAGCAGCCAATGCACACCGTCACCAGCCATGACCGGGAGGCGGTGATAGCGACACATATCGCCAAGTTTTACGGCGGTGTTGTGGGCGGAAAGGCAGTGGAGCCGTTGCCTACGGTAACAGCCATTGACCACAATGCGGTATGCGCTGCTCATGTTGTGAAGTTCAAGGGCGATGACCTGGGACATGGCGCAAAGGACCCGATGCAGACCGTGACCGCCAGCGCCGGGGAGTTTGCCGTGTGCAAGGCGTATCTGACAAAGATGCGCAGCGGCGACGATCTTGGATACTGGCCGGAGATACGCGCCCTGCTGAACGAGTTCTGCGGCTATACGCTGGCGGAGAATGATGTGCTTCTGCTGGAGATCGGAGGGACCATGTACTACATCGCAGACATCGGACTGCGGATGCTGTCGCCCCGCGAGCTGTATAACGCGATGGGATTCCCGCCCGACTACATCATCGACCACGACTATTTGGGAAACGAATACGGGAGGACTAAGCAGGTGGCCCGTTGCGGCAATGCCGTGTGCCCGCCGGTGGCGTCTGCGCTGGTGCGCGCAAACCTTCCGGAGTGGTGCGGGAAGAAAATTGCTACGATGGCAGAACTGATGGATGGAATGGCGGTGTGAAATGACAGTATACATGCGAGTGAGCCGCGACAAATACGAGCTGCCGGATGCCGTTTCGGAATCCATCATAGAGCTGGCCAACATGTGCGGCGTAAGCTGGCGGACGATCTACCGGGCCGTATACGGCGGCAAGCGAGCCAAAGGACGGCCCAAGTACGTGGCCGTGCCGATAGGGGAGGGAGACGATGATTGAAATCACGGTGCCGCTGCCACCCATCACAAAGAAAAACTCGATGCGGATCATGCACAGCAGCAAAACGGGAAAGCCGTTTATCATGCCGTCCAAGCAGTACCAGGGCTACGAAGCAAAAGCGGTTTGGTTTTGCAAGGCGCAGCGCCCGCGCGAGCCGTTCGAGACCCCCGTGGAGGTCAAATGCCTGTTTTACATGCCTACCCGGCGCAGGGTGGACTTGACCAACCTGCTGGAATCCATCGACGATGTGCTTGTAAGGGCCGGAGTACTCAAGGACGACCACAGCGGCGTTATCGTGAGCCATGACGGGAGCCGGGTACTGTACGACAAGGATAACCCCCGGACGGTGGTGTTTATCCGGGAGATGGATGAAACGGAATGTTAAAAAATTCAGGAGGAGATAAGAAGTGAAAGATACATACAAAAGCCGGGTATACACCGACAGACCGCCTTATGCGGATTTTGATGCCCCGGCAAAGTTCCAGGCTATTGAAAGCATTATCGCCAAACATCTGACGCAGCATCCAAGCGCGATATGCTCCTACTCGGGCGGCGCGGACAGCGATATTTTGCTGGACCTGATCGAGCGCACCCGTAAGATTTTCAATCTGCCACCGGTAAAATACGCCTTTTTTAATACGGGGCTGGAAATGAAGGCCACAAAGGATCATGTGAAGGCTGCGGCGGAGAAATACGGCGTGGAGATCACAGAGTACAGGCCCAAGGTGAGCATCGTCACCGCATCCAGGAAGTATGGGATCCCATTTGTATCAAAAATCATGTCCGCCGGTCTGTCCGAATGGCAAAAAAAGGGCGTCCCCCTGTCGGTGGCCGAAGAATACGACGCGGCGGAAGATAAACAGGCGAAGCGGCAGGAGTTGCGGGAACGCTATCCAAAATGCGAAAGCGTATTGAATTTCTTGTGCTGCTGTAACTCGGCAGGTGAGCCGCGCCCCAATATCCAGCTGGTCATAAATTCCAGCAAGTATATGCGTGACTTTATTGGTGAGTATCCTCCCGACTTCCCAATCAGCGCAAAATGCTGCGACTACTGCAAAAAGCAGGTGGCCCACCGGGTGCAAAAGGACTTTGACATGATTATCACCGGCGAACGTCGGGACGAGGGAGGCATGCGATCCGTGCCTCGAAAGGACAATACATCACTCTGCTTTACAGAAACTAGCACCGGACAGTACCGGCTTCGGCCTCTGTACTACGTCTCGGATGCAGATAAGGCGTGGTACAAAGAGTTCTACGGCGTGCGATACTCTGACGCATACGAGGTCTACGGCTTGACTCGTACCGGCTGCTGCGGCTGCCCCATCTCCTACAAGGCCGTGGATGACCTGGAGCTGATTCGACCGTATGAACCTAACGTTGTGAAGGCCGCGTGGAGCATCTTTGGGAAATCTTACATTTACCGCCAAAAATACAACGAATACAAGGAGCACCGAAAAAAAGAAGGCGCGGAGAAAAAGAAGACGGAAGCAAAAAACTCGATAGAGTTTGATGGGCAGGTGGATTTGCTGGAGGAGGGGAAAGGATGAGTGCGCCGTGTACGACTTGCTGGTATGCAAGGATGCGCGAGGATATTTGCGGGACATATTGCACGGGGGGATTTTTGGTGCGCGACGAAAAATGTAAGCACTACATAAACGATGACACCGTGCGAGAGCGTGACGCGGGTCAAATCGCACGCATCCTGCTGGAATATGCCAAGTGGGGAGACGAAAACGCTTTTACATGCCCCGTTGGGATGCCGGACGACTTGCGGGCGGCTGCAGACATCTTGAGCGGCCAACGCGGGAAAAGAGGGGCGCCGTGAGTTTGACTGAGACGCGCGTATGCAGGGTGTGCGGCGTGGAGCAGCCGATTTCAAACTATTACAGCAAGGGTGCCAACAAGTGGAGAACGGCTTGCAAACAGTGCGAAGCAATCGACCGCAAACTGCGCCGCATACGACAGGAAAAGAGAGAAAACCCCGACAACGTATCCATTGGGGGAACACTCTGCTGGAGATGTCAAAAGGCCGTTGGCCGCTGCGCCTGGACGGAGCTGGACACCGCCAAGAAGATACGGTTTGAACCGGTGCCGGGCTGGGTGGCGGTCAAATCACCCGGGATGCCGGGCCGGAAATCGGAATCTTACTTGGTAATAAGCTGCCCGGAATTTGATCCAGACGAAAGGGGTGACGTTGGTGAATGATTTTGACTACGATTGCATGCTGAAAAAGCGTGCGGCACGAGGGGCATTTGCCCACATAAGCAGAAAGCGCAGTGGGTGCTCGTTGCCCAGCGACGCCCTTACCGCAAAACAGAGAAAGGAGAAAAACGGAGAGGTGAAAAGCTATAACATCACACGGCCTATGCCGTGGCATCAGTTCAAGGCCATGCCGGAGGACCTGAAGCGAGAATTTTTCCGGAACATGCAATCATTCGGCGGCACCGTCAAATGGCTGGCGGAGGAAATGGGCGCTTGTGATGCAACGATACGACATGAGGCCGAATTGGTAGGTGCGCCGTTTCGGCGCGGTGTCCGAAACGAAAAAATGTGGCAGCGCAAGGTTATGGAGTGGGCCAATGCAGACGCGGTGGCCGTACATACAGCAGATGCGCAGATTGAGGGGGGGCACGCCGTTGCCGATGCTCTGAAATCCGAAAAACCAAATGCCGGTGCAAAATTGCTGCATGCCCGGCTGGAGATGAGCGGCGACCGGGAATCCCTGTTAGCAAACCTGCGGGTATTGCTGCCGGACGAAGGGCAGGTGACGGTGGAATGGTGAAAAGAAACGTATTAATTGCAGCACTGCTTGTGGCAACCTTGGGGGCCTTGGGCATTGCGTCCGCAGCCGATGGCAGTAAAAAGGCACCGGAGCCTGTGGTGCTGCCGTCGGTGGTGGTGCTACCCCGCAATGATCCACAGGAGGCACGGGAAACTCGGACAGACATGTTCACCGTTACGGCATACTGCCCGTGTGAAAAATGCTGTGGGGCGTACGCAAATGGCTACACAGCTACCGGCGAAAAGGCCACCCAGGGCGTGACTATCGCCGCAGACCCGGACGTGCTGCCGATGGGCACGGAGTTGGAGATAGACGGACATACATACACCGTGCAGGATACCGGCGGGGCTATTGCCGGGAATCGGCTGGATCTGTACTTTGACAGCCACGAGGACGCCCTGCAATGGGGCGTGCGGGAAAAGATTGTGAGGTGGAGCGCATGAAAAGCCCATGTGTACAGGACTGCCCCGACAGGCTCCCGTGCGGGAGATGCCGGAAGACGTGCGAAACATTCCAGGGCTACGAGGCCCAGCGGCTGGAGGAAAAGCCGTGGGTGGATCAATCCAACACCTATGCCCGGGAGCGCTTTGTAAGGCAGAGCGCGAGATTTGCTAAGGCCGGGAAAAGGCATATGAGGTAAGTGGAGATGGAAGACATCACAAAGCAGCCGTATGCGGCATGGCTGGAGGAATCGCTGAAGGTTATCACCGATTTTAAGCCGGCATGCCTGTGTATCGCGGCAACATCACCGGATGGGGAGACATTCACTGGGTATTACAATGCTGATGCGACAGACAAGGCGGTGTTTGCACACCACATTCAAAGCGATGTGGTAATGGATATTATTAGGGCAAACGCCGAAAAAGTCAAAGAAATGTTGGAGGATGTATGACAATGCGACTGATTGATGCGGATGCTTTTAAGGCGGGATTGCTTGACGAAACGGGCAAAGCCAAAAAAGAAACCGGCTATACTTTAGTGTTAAAGTTGCTGGGCGCGGTGATCGACAAAGAGCCTACTGTTGTGGACGCTGTGCGCGTGGTGCATTGCCGTGATTGCGCATATTGGTCAAGCGGGGAAAACGAAGCTGAGAAATGGAGCTGGTGTAAGCTGCACAAGCATGATGCTTGGGGGCACGATTTTTGTAGCTCCAGCGCGAGAAAGGCTGTTGATGCCGATGCTTAACTGCAAGTGGATGCAGGATGAAGTCTGCGTCAACGCTGACTGCCCGATGTGTGCAGACTTCTGCCCTGTGGCGGACACCCCCGGCGTGTGCAGATTTGAGGAAAGAGGTGACAGTGATGCTCAAGCGAACCAACGGCAGACCGGTGCCCAATAATCCGGCCAAAGCCTATGAGCTGGGCCGCCTGGATGGAACCAAACAATGCATGGACAATGTGTCCTGCGTGCTGCTGGACAAGTGCGGATTCCATGTGAGGGAGGAGACGGCGGACGAGCACGACGCCCGGAGCTTGGAATACCTACAGCAATGCCTTGTGGAGCTGGTGGAGGCAAAAAACAACGGATATATCAAGATGGCGGACATCGAAAAGGCCCTGCGGGGCGAATATAAGCTGGTAAACAGCGCGGAGTAAAGGAGGGCAAATGAGCAAAAAGGCGACGCTGCCTTATGATGTGCGGTTGGAGTGCATTGCTTATGTGAGAGGATACCCGCGCCGGGTGCGGGCATATCGCGAGGCCCGGGCGGAAATCCTCGACGGAACGCATAGAGCCACGGAGGGCATGCCAAGTGGACAAGGCGCTGGCAGACCCGCCGAGAGCAAGGCGGAGCAACTGGCCGCCATAGAGCACTGGCCAGAGACGCAGAAGATGCTGGCGGTGGAATACGCTATAGACCGCTGCGGCAGAGATATTAGCAGCGAGACGATCCGGCGGCAACTGATATATGGCATCATGCGCAACTGCCAGGGCAAGCACAAATACTCTCGCAACAAGATCGTGATTCCGGGGATCAGCGAGAGGACATTTAGCCGGAGGAAAGAGCAATTTTTGATGGATGTGGCCAAATATAGCGGCCTTTACGCAAAAGATGGCACAAATTCCACTTAATGATGTGGTAAAATGTGTATAGTGGATGATTGGGCAAAAGCCAAGACATCCACCCCGGCTACACCATGTAGCTTTCATCTCTCCTCCTTTCGATACTATATGCGCCGTCGGTAATGGGCGCACCTTCTGGCACCGAAAGGTCATACCGGCACAAACAGCCTGTAGGGAAACCTATGGGCTGTTGTTATATGCAGGCGTAGCTCAGTCGGTAGAGCTTTATCGCGCAAATGGATATGCGATTGAATTCCATTGGTCGCTGGTTCGAGTCCAGCCGCTTGCACAAGAGGCCGGGTAGCGCCCGGACACTGTGAGACCGTTCGTCGTGGCTCACATGGAAATGACAATGCTCGCTGAAAACTGCGCTTGTCTTGATGCGTCAAGACCGGTTTGACCAGACGGAATAGGGGATACGACTTTTCGAAGCGTATTTGCCGGTAGCGTGTGACAATCTAAGCGGGAAGACGACCAATATGTGGCGCAGGTGCCCCGTAAGGGGAGACCACAGCGAGTGACGGGGACTTTCCCTGAAGTGCTAAAGCGGGGCAGGACCGCAGCGCCGCTCCAAAAGCGGAGAACCGCTGCCGTGGGCAAATGGCATAGCGCCTGCCCGAAAGTGCGGATATGCGCTGGCAGACCGCTACAAGGGATGCGTCCTAAATAGTCTGCTTACCAAAAATCAACAGGAAAGGATTGATAAAAATGCTGGTAGAAATTATGAAAGTTGGGAAAGAAGACCGCGCGGTATGCACAAGCCTTGATGTTGCTGAGACATTTGGCAAAGAACACAAGCACATTTTGAGAGACATACGCGAATTGGGCTGTAGCGACGATTTTCGACAGTCCAATTTTGGGCCTTCCTCTTACGATACCGTACAAGGCAAAAAGCTGCCCATGTATATTATGACGAGGGACGGATTTACCATTCTTGCAATGGGTTATACCGGAGAACTCGCCATGAAATTTAAGGAAGCGTACATAAAGCAGTTTAATGCGATGGAAGCTGCGTTGCGCGGGAAACTGATCGAAAGAGAAAAAGGCGTAGCGGTAAGGCACGCTCTGACAAAAGCACTGCAACAGTCCGCAGAAAATGACCGTATGCACGGGCACGCATATTCCGTCTATACGAACTGTATTTACAAGGCGTTATTTGGCAAGGACGCAAAACAACTGCGGGAGGAATACGGCCTTGATAAAAAAGGAAATCCGCGTGATTGCTTTTCTTCCGATGAACTGTCTGCTGTGCAGTCTATGGAACGCCTTGTGAGCGGTCTTGTAGACTGCGGATGGGGATATGACCAAGTAAAAGAGTTCATTATGCAGACAAACACAAAGCGTCTGTCTGCGTAGGGATAAGTCATCAACGAAAATTCGCTGGCGAAAGTAAACTTACAAAATCAGCGCTCAAAAGTGAGCGGCAAAAAAGACATTGCCCCTCTGCGGGCAGACTGTGTAACCCATGTTTGAGAGCTTCCAGAAGGCCGCATGGGCGGGGAAAGACTGTTACTGTAGCCAAGGGGTGGGGGCTGGTAGCAAAACGAAAGGAAGTGAGCGCATGGCTGGCGGAGCGCCAAGAAAATGGAAAAGCGTAAAGGCGATGCAAGACGCCATTGACGCTTATTTCAAAGAGTGCGAAGGAAAACCCTTTATCGGTGATGACGGCTGCGCTGTACGGGATAAATACGGCGTGCCGATCATCATCAACGCAAAGCCGCCGACGGTAACGGGGCTGGCGTTGTCGCTTGGGTTCACAGGGCGGCAGGCGCTGATTGATTATCAGGGGAGACCGGAGTTTGCGGACACGGTTACGCGCGCAAAGTCCAGATGCGAAGAATACGCCGAATCTCGGCTCTACGACAAAGATGGTGCGAACGGCGCGAAATTCTCGCTTGGATGCAATTTCGGTTGGCGTGAAGTGAGCGAGACAAAAATAAGCACGGATTCCGTCAAGGTGGTTATTGATGTCTGATATTCTCTTGTCAGAAAAAATCGGCTCGGCTTTTTACGATGTGGCTCACGATGTGTTTTACCACAGGCATACGCACTACGATTTTAGTGGCGGGCGCGGCTCACTGAAGTCCTCCACTGTGTCTGTACTTGTCCCCCTGCTGCTGATAAACAATCCGGGGACACACGCGCTCGTGCTGCGAAAGGTGGCAAACACCATCCGCGATAGCGTGTACGCACAGTATATCTGGGCAATCGGTGAGTTGGGTATGGCGGCGTATTGGGAAGCAAAGGTTTCCCCGATGGAGCTAATCTACAAGCCTACCGGGCAGAAAATCATGTTTCGGGGTGCTGACGATCCCATGAAGATCAAGTCTATCAAGGTGCCGTTTGGCTACATTGCCGTGACACACTTTGAAGAAAAAGACCAGTTTGCCGGTCGTGCCGAGATACGAACGATTTTGCAATCGACCATGCGCGGTGGCTCGAAGTATTGGAACTTTGAAAGCTACAACCCGCCGATAAGCCGCGATAACTGGGCGAACAAGGACAGCCTAGAAGAACGCACAGACAGGCTGTGCCACAAGTCAACATACTTGCAAGCCCCGCCAGAGTGGCTGGGTGAGCAGTTTTTAGCGGAAGCGGAACATCTCAAGGCCACGGACGAGAGAGCGTACCAGCATGAGTATTTAGGCATTCCTGTGGGTACGGGCGGCAATGTGTTCGACAAGCTGGAACTGCGGGAAATCACGGATGACGAATTTAAAAGATTCGATAAGATTTACCAGGGCGTTGACTTTGGGTGGTTTCCCGATCCGTTTGCTTTTATCCGGCTGCACTACGACCGGGCGCGCGAAACCATTTACTTGCTGGATGAAATTTACCAAAACAAACTATCCAATGAGCAAAGCGCGACAATAATCAAGCAGCGAGGATATAAAAACGTGCGAACTATTTGCGATAGTGCAGAGCCTAAGAGCGTGGCAGACTTCCGCGCGATGGGACTTCCGGCACTTGAGGCGGTAAAGGGCCCCGGGTCCGTGGAATATGGTATGAAATTTCTGCAGCGGCGCACAATCGTAATAGACAGGAAGAGAACCCCACATGCTTATGATGAATTTGTGGGGTACGAATACGAAAGAAGCAAAGACGGCGACATTATTAGCGGCTACCCTGACGCGAACAACCACCTGATTGACGCGACGAGATATGCGTTAGAGCCTGTCAGCCGCAGAATGGGAGTTATTGCATGACGGTTATCGATAAATTAAAGGAACTCGGGTATACGACGATCCCAGAGGAATTCTATACATACGTGTTCCTTTGGAAGTCGTGGTACGTCGGCAAAGTCAAGGGTTTTCATCAATACCGGCGATATAACGGGCATAAGTGGACAAAGTGCAACCGTGCAAGCCTCGGTATGGCGAAAAAGGTTTGTGAGGACTGGGCAAACCTCTTGATGAATGAGAAGGTTCAGATCACGCTTGAAGGCCAGAAGGAGCAGGAGTTTATTGACAAAGTTCTGACGGCGAACAACTTCACGGTCAAGGCAAATGAAATGCAGGAAATGAAGTCAGCGCTCGGAACTGTGGCGTACATTCCGCGTGTGGTTGGGCAGGCCGTCAACGAAAGCGGTGAGATCGTGCCGGGGGATGTTTCCGGCGTAGAGCTGGACTATGTGACGATTGAGCACATCTTTCCGCTGGCTTGGCAGAATGGATTTATCACAGAATGCGCGTTCGACAGCGTAGTCACACGAGCCGGAAAGAATTATCTGTATTTGCAGATTCACCGGAAAGACAAAAACGGTCTTTATGTCATCGAGAATAGTATTTACAGATACGAAAACGAGACGCTTGCCGACGCGCTGCTCACCAATGTTCCGGGCTTTGAGCGGATCCCCCCTGTGGTACATACGGGAAGCGACAAGAGGCAGTTCGTCATCGACAGACCGAACATCGCAAACAATCTTGACTACCTGCTTCCGGTTGGTATCCCTGTGTATGCAAATGCAATCGACGTTCTGCGAGGCGTTGACTGTGCATATGACTGCTACGTCAATGAGTTCGAGAACGGCCCCATGATGATGATGGTCAAAATGCCCGCCACAAGGTGGGAAGACGACGAACCGACGCTTGACGACAACGACCGGCGTTTCTATCTGCTTCCAGAGGATACGCAGCAAGGAAACGTCGTAGAGACAATTTCCCCGACGCTCAGAACTGAGCAGCTGAATGTAGGACTTCAAGACCAACTGAATGTACTGTCCAGTAAGTGCGGCTTCGGCGAGACCTATTACCGTTTCGACGGCGGCAGCGTAGCGACTGCCACACAGGTCATCAGCGAGAACTCCACTATGTTCCGCACCATCAAAAAACACGAGATCATCTTGGAGCAGGCATTGAAGGAGCTGTGCCGCATTCTGCTTCGGTTGGGCAACACGGCCATGAACGCGGGGCTAAATGAGGACGTTGAAATATCCATCGACTTTGATGACAGCATCATTGAGGACAAGCAGACCGACTTTGCCCGCGATATGCAGCTCTTGCAGGCGGGCATCATGAACGATTGGGAGTTCCGTATGCGGTGGATGAACGAGGACGAGGCCACCGCAAAGGCGGCGCTGCCAAAGATGCAGGACATGACGGATGAACAGCAACAGGAGGTAGAGTAATGGGCGGTAGAGGTGGAGCCGGGGGCGGGCTTGGCGCGGTGCGTTCTGCTGTAGAGCGTAGCGAATTTTGGAAAAGCGCAAAGTCTAACGCATACTTGGGGACAGAAAAATTGCTCAAATCCCCAACATTTGTTGAGAGCGTAAAACAAGCAATCGGAAAAGAAGCTTTTATGCGGGATTACGATATTACACAAAGACAAGTGGACAACCTAACCGGAAAAATGATTAAAAGCCTTGCGGAGAAAAAAGCTCCAAAGAAAAATAACACAGAGAAAAAAGAAAGCGCGGAAGATTACGCAAAACGGTATTTTAGAGAGCATTATAACCCCAACAGGGAACAACGGGAAATTACATCTTCCACATATAAGCGGGCGCAAAATAATTTGCAAAACTCTGTAGATTCGTTCTTTGGTAGAGGGATGAAAAAGAAAAGGAAGAAAAAATAATGGGTGGACGCGGCGCAAGCAGCGGCATGAGCGCAAAGGGCAAGCCTTACGGCAGCGAGTACAGGACAGTTTACAGAGACGGAAATATTAAGTTCGTTAAAGCAAGCAACGGGTCAGCAACCGCCCCGTTGGAAACTATGACACGCGGACGCGTGTATGCGACGGTCAATGAAGCCGACCAGCTGAAATTCATTTCGTATTATGACACGTCAAACAAGCGTGTTAAGCAGATTGACCTTGATAAGCCGCACAAAGGCATTTCGCCGCATACTCATCATGGATACAATCACAGCGAAAATGATAGCGCAAAAGGCTTCTCAAATTTGACCACAGAAGAAAAGAAACTGGTTGAAAAAATAAATAGGATATGGCATAATCGAAGAAACAATAAGCCGTAGTTTAGGGGGAAAACGCCGAGCCAACGGAAACTCCGGTTCGAATCCGGGCGCTTATTGTCAGCGAGTGGTGGTGTAATGGTCGCACACCTTGATTGAGGAAGTCACGGTTCGATTCCGTGCGCTCGCGATTATGCCGTAAGGTACAGAAATGTATCTTGCGGCATTTTTGTTTGCTGGGGGTTATATGATCAACTTTGAAAATCTCGACAAGTTCACATTCCCCGGCGTTGGGAAGTACGGCATCCCTCAGATTGAGCCGGTTAAGACATACCCGCAGGGCGAGTTTATCCCAGTAAATTACCATTACGCAGAAAAAGACCCCGCAAGCAAGATCGTGCATTTTTTCGTGGATGATTACCAATTCATCCGCCATTGGAACACGCCGGATAAATACATCCAGAAGCTGTCGCAGTTTGCGGCGGTATGTTCACCTGATTTCTCAACATACACGGATATGCCGCTTGCGATGCAGATATACAACCACTATCGCAAACACCGGATGGCGGCATATTGGCAGCTACACGGCATGACGGTTTACCCAACGATTTCGTGGAGCGACGAGAGCAGCTATAACTGGTGCTTTGATGGTGAGCCTGCCGGCGGCGTGGTGGCGGTCAGCTCAGTAGGCACACAGCAAAACAAGGAAAGCAAACGCCTGTTTCTGCGCGGCTATGAAGAAATGATGAAGCGGCTATCGCCAGAATGGGTAATCTTTTACGGCAGAGTACCGGAAGAATGTGATTGGAACGTGATACGGGTAAAGCCGCACTATGACGATATTGTGAAGCGGAGGAAAGCAAATGAAATATCCGTTTCAGCCGGAATTACTTGATGCGCTCCCCGAAGAACTGGCGGAGCTGTACCGCGGGCTAGAAGATACGTTGCTCATAGAGATATGCTCACGGCTCAAGGCTGCGGACGAGCTGAACGAAGTCACAGTACAGGACATTCGGGCGCTTCGGTCACACGGCATTGATTTGAAAGAAATCAAAAAGGCAATCCGCAAGACCACCGGCATCAGCGAACAGAAGCTAAACAAGCTGCTGAATGATGTTGTGGAGCGCAACCAAAAGTATTACACCAGCGTCATCGACCTGGCGCATATCACGCAGCCGGAAACGCTGGTGAGCATTGAGGACACCTGGGCAATATACCAGCAGACAAAGCGGGATTTGCGCAACATAACCCAGTCGATGGGCTTTTTGGTGGATAACGGGCGCACAATGCTGCCCCCGGCCAAAGCCTACGCCTGGGCGCTGGACAATGCGGTAATGCAAATCCAAAGCGGCGCGATTAGCTATAACCAGGCCATTAAAACTGCGGTAAAACAGCTTGCAGACAGCGGATTAAAAATTGTGGACTATGAGAGTGGCCACCATGATTCGATTGATGTGGCGGCCCGCAGGGCGGTAATGACGGGGGTTTCCGAGCTCTGCGCCAAATATACCGAGCAATCGGCGGAATACTTAGAAACCCCGTATTATGAGGTGTCCGCACACGCAGGGGCGCGTGATGTGCCCGGCCCGTCGCCGTGGTCATCTCATAAGGACTGGCAGGGCAAGGTTTACTCCACCCGCAGCGGCGATATTTACCCCAGCATATATGATGTGTGCGGCCTGGGCGCGGTGGACGGCCTGGAGGGTGCAAACTGCCGACACCGGCGCTTTCCTTGGGTCGAGGGCGTGTCGGAGCGTACCTATACCGACGAGCAGCTTTACCACATTGACGACGGCCTGGGCTGCGAGTATGACGGTAAGAAATACACCGCATACGAAGCCACGCAGATGCAGCGCCGCATAGAGCGCACCATACGCAAGCAAAAGCGGCTCAAAAACGCATACGAGGCCGCTGGGCTTACCGAAGACGCCACCACCGCAAACATCAAGATGCGGCGCTTAAATGCCAAATACAAGGAGTTTAGCAAAGCGGCGGGGCTGCCGGAGCAGAAAGAGCGGCTGAAAGTGCTTTACGGCGACGAAAAAAGCGAGGCGGCGGCGCAAGCATTAAAAGCAAGGCGCGAAGCGGAAGCCGCACAAGCTGCGTTGCAAAACGGAAAAAATATTGCTATACTAAAAGAGAAAATTGCAAGCGGAGAGATTTCCACAAAAATTAGACCACAGGTGCAAGCCCGCCACATCGAAGGAACGGCGGAGTTTGAGAGGTATAAGGCGCAAAGACTTGCAAAAGGGAAAACTCCGCAAAGCGTTATGACAATCACGATGCAAGAAGCGCAGGAATTTGTGGATAGATATGTGGGAACTGGAACGGTTGTGGTGCAAACGCAAAAAAACGGAGCGGTTAAAATCATAGAGTTTACCGACGCAGATCGTGTGATAGGCCGGTATTATAAAAATAACGCTTATCATAACACAAAGCGCGCGGGTATTTATTACTCAAAAAAGGGCACCCATGTTGTACCAACAAGCCCGAAGGAGGACAAATAAATGGTAAACATATGGGATTATGCAAATCAACTTCCACGCGTAAAACTTTTGACAGCAATGGGCGAATTGTTTGAGGGCAAGGTAATTGCTGTATTAGATGCGCTTGAATCTGACGATGACCAAGATAACATAGTAATAGAAGCGGATAGCGGCGAAATCAAGATTTTTTATCCGGAAGAAATCGAGAGCATTGAGGTGATTGGGTAATGGATAACTTTAAGGCAATTTACAAATTACTTGTTGCGCTGGAGCGTTCGATGGACCTGCCCGCATTTAATATTGAAGATCTTCAATTTGAAACGATGGGAGTTTCCCCCGAACGCTTATATCGGTACTTAGAAATGCTGCAAGATGCGGGTCTTATCAAGAATGCGGATTTGTATACCAGCGTGACCGGCGATCTTTGCTTAAAAAATCCTCGCAAAATACGCATAACGCTGAAGGGGTTGGAGTATTTGCAGGAAAATGCCATTATGAAACGGCTCTATAAAGCAGCAAAGGGTGTTGCGGATTTAATTCCTTAAGAGGTGCTGCATGATCGACGATAAACTAAAAGCCGCCATTGAACGGGCGTTGAAAAACGGCCTGCGGGTGCAGCTGAAGTGCATGAAAGATGGCAGCGTCAAGGCGCAGGTCATTAAGGCGGAGGAGCTGAAAAAGTAAATACATTCCCGAAGCGCAATTGAGCGCGCGGAAGTGGCACGAAGAGCCAACTTGTAAGAGTTTCTTACAGGTTGGCTCTTTTTTGTTGTTAACCCATGCCGAGAGGCGGTAAACCGCTGGGCGACGGCCCAGTAAATAAACGGAGGTAAATCAAATGAGCGAAATTAGCCCCAATACCAATCAGATCCCGGCCAATGCGCCGGAGGCCACACCTGCGAAGACCTTCACGCAGGAGGAAGTGGATGCCATGATCGGCAAGCGCCTTGCAAAGGCAATGAAGGGCATCCCCAGCGAGGAAGAAATCACCGCATACCGCACATGGAAAGACGGCCAGCAGACCGAGCAGGATCGGCAGGCAAAGCGCGATAAGGAGCTTGCGGACAGCAAGTCAGCCTTGACCGCCGCACAGGCGGAGATCGAGCAGATGAAGCGCGACAAATACGTGCTTTCTAAAGGGCTGACCGGCGATGACGCGGAGTTTGTCGCGTTTAAGGCGCTGAAAATGGTAGATGACAAAACCACCTTTGAACAGGCCGTCGATAAGCTCACGGAGAACCGCCAAAAGGTAACGTTTGATTGGACGGCACCTGCGGGCGGCGGCGGGAAAAAATCTGAAACCAATGCTGCGATGAACTCGCTGATTCGCAGCGCACTAAAGTAAAAAGGAGTTTTAAAAATGGCAACTATTGATCGATCCGCACTTTCCGGTCTTATCCCGGAACCCGTATCCCGTGAAATCATGCAGGGCGCTATCGCCGAATCCGCAGTTCTTCGTATGGGCCGCAGACTGGCCAACATGTCCAGTAAGACCCAAACCATCAATGTGCTGGATGCTCTGCCCTCCGCGTACTTCGTGAACGGCGAGGCTACCGACAGCGGCGCCGGCGACGCATTCAAGCAGACCACCAAGATGGCGTGGGACAAGAAGAAGCTGTACGCCGAGGAGATCGCTGTTATCGTCCCCATCCCTGAAGCCGCTTTGGACGATGCGGACTATGACATTTGGGGCGAGGTCAAGCCCCGTTTGACCGAGGCTTTCGGCAAGGTCATCGACGCGGCTATCCTGTTCGGCACGAACAAGCCGAGCACTTGGCGCACTGGCGTTGTTCCTGCTGCTGTCGCTGCCGGCAACGGTGTGCCCATCAGCTCCGACATTTTCAGCGACATCATGGGCGAGAACGGCCTGATCTCCAAGGTCGAGCTGGACGGCTTTAACCCCAACGGCGTTATGTCCGCCATCCAAATGCGCGGCAAGCTCCGTGGTCTGAAAGACACCACCGGCCAGCCTATCTTCAAGTCCGATATGCAGGGGTCTACCCGCTACGGCCTGGACGGCATGGATATGTACTTCCCCATGAACGGCGCGTTCGATCCTTCCCAGGCGCAGATGATCGTCGGTGACTGGAGCCAGCTTGTCTACGCCATTCGGCAGGATATGACCTTTAAGATTTTCTCCGAGGGCGTTATTCAGGACCCCAGCACCAAGGCCATTACCTACAACCTCATGCAAAACGATATGGTCGCGCTGCGTGCCGTTATGCGCCTTGGCTGGGAGATTGCAAACCCCATCAACGCTTACAACGCCGAAATTGCCAACCCGTTCCCCTTCTCTGTGTATGGGAAGGCGGGCACCGTGTCCTCTGTAACCGTGTCTCCTGCCACCGCCACCGTGGCAAAGGGCGACAGCAAGGCGTTTACTGCTGTCGTTACCGGCGAGGGCATCATCAACGGCGAGGTCGAGTGGAGCCAGGATGGCGCAAAGTCTAAGATCAGCGAAGACGGCTTGCTGACTATCGCCTCCGCTGAGACTAAGACCAGTATCACCGTCACGGCCAAGTCCAAGCAGGACGGCACCAAGACCGGAACTGCTACCGTTACCGTTTCTTGATTTGAAAGGAGCTGACCCGTATGACATACGCTGATTATACATACTACGCCGGAATCTATATGGGTTCTGTGAGCGAGGAAGATTTTCCGCGTCTGGCTGTTCGGGCCAGCTCCTTCCTCGATTACTACACCCAAAACCGGGCGAAAAACAACGCTGATATGGACGCTGTAAAGATGTGTTGCTGCGCGCTGGTCGACAAGTACGCAGTCATCGAAGCTGCGCAGGCGCTTGCCATGAAGAATCTTGCGAGTGCTGCCGCTAATGACGCAGAAGTCAAAAGCGAGACTGTGGGAGGTTATTCCCGCACACTTGCGACGGGCGGTGAATCAGCTGCAGCTGCTCTGGGCGCCACGGATAACGCGCGGAAAATGCTCGCCGAAACTTGCACGGAATACTTTGCCCATACAGGGCTGCTGTATCGCGGAGGTGGTTGCAGATGTACACTCCCCACACTGTAACGGTTTACAACGTCGTGCGTGAACCGGACCCTGCCACGCTAAAAGATGTCACAAACCTATATGTAACCGTGCTTGATGGCGTGTTCTGCGAGGCGGCAAAGGGAGTTAACGTGCGCAAAAGCGGGCTTGAAGGCGCCGACGCAGTAAACCTGTATATCCCATTTACGGTAAAAGCTGTGGATGGATTTAGCGGAAAGCCCAAGACATATACAGAGCCGCAAGCATTTTTTGCCTCAAGCGACAGGGCGGGCCTATGGACGCTATCTACCACCGGCAACGGTGGCGATACATTTTTTGTCAAAGGCGAATTTGTAACGGACAACGAGGGCGTGGCATTGGCGCACGATAATTGCTGGAATGTGACTAAGGTTGACGCAAAAGACTTTGGCAGCGCGGATATGCAGCATTGGGAAGTAGGTGGCAAATAAGTGGGCGTTACCTTTTCGATGCATTTTGACGGTATGAAGTCCATCAGGGACAAACTGGCTGATAACTGTACCCGGGCGGAAAGCATTGTGGGCCAGCAGGTCATGAAAGATACTGCCCCATTTGTTCCCGCGCTTACAGGTTCTCTAACAATACGGACGAGGTTAGACGGGAATAAAATTATTTACCCTGGGCCGTATGCGCGGTTTTTGTACTACGGCAAAGTCATGGTTGATCCGCAAACCGGCAGCACCTACGCGCCGAAGGGCGGGACAAAGGTTGTGACAGACCGAAACCTTGTGTTTTCCAAGGCTATGCATCCGCAAGCACAATCCCACTGGTTTGAGGCATCCAAGGCTCAGAACTTGGATAAATGGCTGCGCGCAGCTGAAAAGGCGGTGGAAAAATTTGGACAAAGTTAAAAAAACCGTATCGGCAGCGGAAGAAGACAAGGTATCTCGCAAGCTGCTGGTTTGGCTGAACACATATCCGGATTTGCCGGTAGATTTGATACGATTTGAGTTTCTGCCCGCCGACACCGCCGCAATGGCCATTTCTACCATCCAGGCGGCCTATATCGTTAAACGATATGTTTTAGGGGGCTACCAAGCGGAATACCAATTCAAAATCATTTACCGGGTTAAGCCGGGCAACAGCATGGACAAACGGCTGTCAGCGGATGAAACGCTAAACGCTATCGGAGATTGGGCGACCGGCAAGCGCCCCGACATTGGTACCGGGAAACGCGTTGTAAGCCTGGAGCCTACTACAAGATCGTCTTTGTTTGCCGTGTATGAAAACGGCGACGAAGATCATCAAATCCTAATGAAAATGAATTACGAGGTGAATACATAATGCCAGATTTGACTTTTACAACACCGGAAGGTCAGACCATTGACCGCGAACTTTTGATCGCATACCTGAATACGGGCTCCGCCGAGGCCCCTGTGTGGAGCGCTATCGGCAAGCGGGTAGAGGACACCAGCGAGGAAATGGATTGGAGCCAGGAGAGCAAGCAGGATGTGCTTGGGAACACATTCACAACCATGAAAAAGCCCGTTATTACACAGACCTTTGACCCCATCCCCTTGGATGCCGGCGATGCTGCAGCCGTGAAGATGTGGAATTTGGCCGTAAAAGACCACGATGCGCAGGCGTTGGCCAACCAGGACATGATGATCGGGCATTTTTACGCCACCAGCGGCGATGCAAAGTTTGCCGAGCGTTATGATTCCTGCGCCATTGCCGTTACTTCCATCGGCGGCGAGGGCGGCGGTACACTAAACATCGCCAGTGAGATTACCTACGGCGGGACCCGCACTTTGGGAACCGTGGCGAAGGGCACTACCGGCAAGATCGAGTTTACTGTCGCACAGTAAAAAATATGGGCGGGGTTTCCCGCCCCATTATCACGCAATATACAAATAAATCGGAGGACACCATGAGCGAAAATATCATCAAAATTGATACCGGCGTAGTCACTAAAACTTTTGTGACTACCGACGGGAAAGAATGTGAATTTGCGTTTAACCCGCTGGATATGGGCCTGTCTCGCCGGCTTTTTTCTGCGTTTGAAAAACTCGACAAAATGAACGAGGGTTATAAGGACGAAGTGCAAAAAAACGCCGATAAAAAGGAAATTTTTGACATTGGCCAAAAGATGGACCGGGAAATGCGGGAGATCATCAACGGAGAAGTATTCGGGTTTGATATTTGCACCCCGCTTTTTGGTGAGCTGAATCTTTACGCACTGGCAAACGGATTTCCTATTTGGGCAAATTTGCTTTTTGCGCTGGTGGACGAAATGGATACTGCGTATGCCCGGGAACAGAAGCTTACCAACCCGCGCATTAGCAAGTACACCAAGAAGTACCACAAATGAGATACAGCCTGCCAAAATCTGTGGAGCTGGGCGGTAAGGAATACGCCATCCGCTCTGATTATCGGGAAATCTTGGATATTTTGGAAATGCTTGCTGATCCGGAGCTTGACAGTGCCGATAAGGCAGAGGCAGTGATGGAAATGTTTTACCCGGATTACGAGAATATCCCATACATGGAATATGAGAACGCGGTGCGGCAATGCATATTCTTTATCAATTGCGGCGAGGAAGAATGCCGGGATGAAAAGCGCCCTAAACTCATGGATTGGCAGCAGGATTTCCCGACGATTGCAAGCCCCATAAATCGCGTTCTTGGAACGGAAATCCGCTCCCTTGAATATTTGCACTGGTGGACATTTATAGCCGCATACCAGGAAATAGGTGATTGCACATTTGCCCAAGTGGTAAGCATCCGAAAAAAGAAATCCAAAAATCAAAAGCTGGATAAATCCGATCAGGAATTTTACAAGCAAAATAAGCATCTTGTGGACTTTAAGCGCAAGTACACAGAAGAAGATGATGATATAATCAGCCGCTGGGTGTAAGGCCTGCGAAACGAGGTGATTTTATGGCGGACGGGGCTGTCGTGGTGGAAGTGAACGTTGATGACAAGCAGGCGCAGAAAGAGCTTAACTCCATTACGCAGAAAATAGAAAGAATATCCGAAAAGCTGAAGGAACAAAACACAGGAAAAACCGCTCTTGTAAGTCAATCTGCGCAGCTCGGCGCACAATTAGATGCAGCAAAAGCAAAATTGGAATACATGAAAAGCGGACAAGAGTTTTTTACATCCGATTCTATTTTCGAACAAGAAAAAAATGTATCTGCTTTACAAAAAGAATTTGACGCTGCTGCAGATAAAGTGGATAAAGCAAATGAAAAAATTAGAGAAACCGAACGCAGATTAAATGCGGCAAAAGAAAAAGCCGCAGATTTACAAAAACAGGTTGCAGGGGCGCAAAAATCCGCCCAGGCACTTGCCCCGGCAACAAAGGCGTTATCTCCTGCAGCTGAAAAAGCAGAAAAAAGTTTCAACAAACTGGTCGGGCGCATTAAGGGCCTTGCTAAGCGGGTATTTATATTTACAATTATTACCGCCGCGCTGCGGAGAATTAAGCAGTATATGTGGTCTGCCATACAGACAAATGATGATGCTATGAATGCGGTAGCTCGACTAAAAGGCGAGCTGCGCACACTGGCGCAACCGATTGTCAATATTGCGATCCCCGCCTTTACGGCCCTGGCAAAAATCATCACATATACACTGACCGGTGCGTCTCGTCTGTTGTCCTTGCTTTTTGGCTCAACTTATAGCGCCTCGAAAAAGGCGGCAAAAAGCCTAAACGATCAGCAAAACGCCATCGAGGGTGTAGGGAGCGCGGCAAAAAAAGCAAGCAAGTATTTGGCACCGTTTGACGAGCTTAACACAATAAGCGGCGACGACGCAGGAGGCGGGAGCGAAAGCGGCGGGAATGCAGTTAACTTTGATAGCGATATTGGGAGCGGCGTAAATGCCGTAATGGCCCTAATGACAGGCGTTGCGCTGCTTGCAATTGGAGCCATCCTTGCTTTTTCCGGCCATGTCGGGGTAGGCATTGCGATGATGGTTGCGGGCGCGTTGACAGTATACGGTGTTTATGCATCCGACGGCGGAGAGGCAGCAAAGACGCTTGTAGAAACGGGTCTTTCAAAAATTCTGATTGCTATCGGCCCGATGATTGCTATTCTCGGCGTGGTGCTCATGATGACCGGGAATATCCCTATGGGCCTTGGCCTGCTGATTGCCGGTATTGCACTGTTCGCCGTCGGGGAAGTGGCGGAAAACTGGGATCTGCTCAGCACAAACCTTGTGGGAGCCCTTGCAAATATGTTAATCGACATTTCCCCTTACATTGCGCTGTTTGGTGCCGTGCTGCTGTTTGTCCCCGGGCAGCAGGCACTTGGTATTGGCTTGATTATTGCCGGTATTGCGCTGTTTGCTGTGGGGGAAGTGGCGGCGAACTGGGAGCTGCTTGGCCAAAATATGACCGAAGCACTCACGAAAATATTCAGACAAATTTCCCCGTATATTGTTGTGTTTGGCCTTTTGCTGGCAATGGTGCCCGGTATGATGGCTGTGGGCATTGGCATGATCGTTGCCGGAATCGCCATGTTTGCGTTTTCCGTAATTGCGCCCAATTGGGACAGTATTACGCAGGCACTTCGGGGTCCTCTTGGCAAAACTCTTGCTATGATCGGCGGTTTTCTTGTTGTCCTCGGGCTTATGCTTATTTTTTCGGGCGTGGGAATACCCCTGGGCATTGGAATGTTGCTTGCCGGTGGCGTTAGTTTGGCGGCGGCAATCGCACCCAATTGGGATTTCATCCGAGACAAGATTAAATACGTCTGGCAAAAAATCAAAGAATTCTGGAACGCCTATATTGCCCCCGTATTCACTTCGGCCTGGTGGCTGAACCTTGGGAAAACCATTATGAACGGCTTGATCTCGGGTATTGAACGGGGCATTAACTGGGTGCTGGGCGGCGTAAGCGATATGGTAAATGGCATCACGGGCATCTTGAACAAGATCCCCGGCGTGAACATTGGCCGGGTCAATTGGGGCAATGTCCATATTCCCCGCCTGGCCCAGGGCGCTGTCATCCCCGCAAATCGGGAATTCCTGGCCGTGTTGGGCGACCAAAAGCACGGCACGAACATCGAGGCTCCCGCCGATCTGATCCGCCAGATCGTCCGGGAGGAAGTCAAAAACGGCGGCGGAGTAAATCATATCACGATCGTGCTGGACAGCGTGAACGGCAAAAAAATATTTGACACTATTGTGAAAGAAAACAACGCTGTGGTGCGTGCCACCGGCGCAAGCCCGCTGGTGGTGTAAGGAGCAGTAATGGACGTATTAAAAGTTACCAAGAATGCCGGGACGGTCGTTGTTTTACCTGCTCCCGCCGAGATAAAATGGAGCATTTCTGACCTGGACGGCGACGGCAGCGGGCGAAATCAAAACGGCGACCTGTTCCGCGACCGCGTGGCGGTCAAGCGAAAGATTGAGTGCTCCTGGCTACCGATGAGTGCCGCAGACATGTCGGCGCTTTTGTCAGCCGTCAGCGAGCCGTTTTTCAAGCTTACATACCCGGATGCGCTTACGGGAACCAACAGAACGATCACCTGCTATGTGGGTGATCGTTCTGCGCCCATTCTGCGCCCTGAGACGGATGGAACGTGGCTATGGGGCGAAATATCCATGAACTTCATCGAGAGGTGAGCCATGCATACTGTAACAGACGCATTTAACGCCGCGTGTTCTGCGCCGGGGCGTGAAATAACCAGCAAGGTAAATTTCAACGGGACGACAGACCTTCCAGCATCGGAGATACAGGAGATTGTTGTAACGGAGCAGTTTGGCTCCTCGGACGGCGTGACCATCGGCGCGGCGTTTTCGTCCAGCTGCAAGATTACATTCTACAAGCAGGACAATCTGCCGCTGAACGGTGCGTATTTTATCCCCTCTGCCGGTATCATGGTGGGCGGTAAAGCCCAGTATGTGCAAAAGGGTAAATACTACATCCCTTCAGATGGCGTAGAGGATAGTGGGAAGCTGTGGGTAACTGTCACAGGCTACGACCGTATGGCTGGGCTGACAGAGGACTATATGCCCACTATCACATTCCCGGCCACGCCGACGCAGATGCTTGTAGACATTTGCACCCAGGCTCGTGTGACCGCGCCCAGCGTGACTATGCCGGACATACAAATCGCCACACCCTATTCCGGTTCTCTGCGGCAGCAGTTAGGATGGCTGGCCGGGCTGATTGGATGCAACGCAAAGTTTGACGCCACAGGCAACCTTGTGTTTTGCTGGTACGCCGACAGTGGCTTGACACTTGGATGGGACGTCCAGTATATGGACGGCCTGGAGCTGACCGCCGACAGCGCATTTACCATCAACAGCCTACTGACCGGTACGAAGGAAAACCCCATCAGCGTCGGCACAGGGCTGGGCATCACATCCACCAACCCCTATATGACCGCCGAGCAGGCCGCAGTGGTGCTTGCTCAAATTTCCGGCAAGTCCCTTATGCCCTGTAAGCTCAAGTGGCGCGGAAACCCCGCCGTGGAGGCCGGGGACAGCGTGACCGTGACCGGGCGAGACGGCAAGGCTATGACGGTCTACGTCATGGAGCAGCGCATGACAATTAAGGGCGGCATGTCCGCTGACATCACCTGCTATGGCACCGAGGACGCGGAGTACTCCGTGGAATCTCCTACACAAAAAAAGGTACAGCAGCAGTACGACGCAGTACGGGAAGCGTTTAAGAGCGCCACGGAAAAAATCATCGGGGCCAAGGGCGGATATTTCGAGATCAACTATGATGAGGACGGCTACCCCACCGGCTGGCAGCTCCGCAATACGCCCACCGTGGAAGATGATACCAAGATGTGGATCATGTCCGACGGTGGCCTGGGCTTTTCCGCCGATGGCGGTAAGACCATCAGCAACATCGCCCTTACGGATGATGGTAGGATTGCCGGCACATCACTGGTTATTGGATCTGTTTCGCAGGATGCTGTTGATGGACTTTCCGATGCGCTGACCTTTATCAACGGGAAGCTGGAATCTAAAATCAGCAGCGCTACCGCCGAAAGCATGATTTCGCAGAGTGCGGATGGCATTCGCGCTGAGATAAGCGGCTTTGGGACAGAGCTGGAAAAGGTCACAACATCGTTTACAGTCGGCGATGACGGCATTGTTATTGGCAAATCTGACAGCCCGATAAGCCTACTCCTTGCCAATAACACACTCCAGTTTCTTCGGGACAACATAGCGGAGTTAGAAATCACCTCGGAAGGCGTGATAGCCAAACGTCTTACCGTGTCCGCCATTATGATCGGCAACGTGATTATCCAGGCGGACGATGACAAAGATGTAATCATCAGTTAAAGGAGGGTGATTATGGCCACCAGCGGCGCAATTACAACAAACACAAAATACGGCTCATACTTTTGGGTGAAATGGGCCATCTCCGGCAGCCAAAGCATCTCCGGCAACAAGACCACCATCGCCTGGTCCTGCGGCCTGACCCCGGGAGAGCAGTATTATGACAAGGCCATCAAAATGTCGGCGGTGACCATCGCCGGGGTAAAGGTGTACGACGGCGGCACCTACTCCAACATTACGGACTACAAGGATCGCACCTTTGCTTCGGGCACGCTGGAGTTGAGCCACAACCCAGACGGCACCAAAAGCTTCACCGTGGCGGCGTTTACCGGATGGCTGTTCGGCAACGGCGACTACACCGCCGCAGCCAAGAGCTTCACCCTGCCCACCATTCCCCGGGCGTCTACCGTATCAGCACCCGGCACTGGTACTCTCGGCACAGCTCTTGCTATCAAGATTGACCGCAAGAGCACAAGCTTTATTGATAAGCTATATTACAAAATCGGGAACAACGAAGCGGTAACGATAACGGCGAGCGCCGGTACGTCTTATTCCTGGACACCGCCTGTTAGCCTGGCCAGTAAGGCACCCAACAGCAAAACGCTGACGGTAAAGATCATTACTAATACCTACAACGGCGATACCTATGTAGGCCGGTCGGAATGCACAGTTACGCTGTCGGTTCCGGCCGCATCGGTGTCGGCACCCAGCACAGGCACCCTCGGAACAGCCCTTGCTATCAAGACCACCCAAAACAATGTGGGCCTCACAAAAAAGCTATATTACAAGGTCGGCAGCAAAAGCGCCGTGCGGCTCACGGAATATGATGGCACAGCGGGAACTTACTCTTGGACGCCGCCTGTTAGTCTGGCTACCAACGCGCCCAACAGCACAAAGCTGGCGGCAACGATCATCTGCGAGACTTACAACGGCACCGCCTATGTGGGCCGGTCGGAGTGTACGGTAACGCTGGCGATCCCGGCAAGCGAGGTGCCATCGCTGACAGTGGCCGTGAGCGACCCCACAAAGGTCAAAACCAACTATGGCGGGTACTTTGTGCAGCTGCGCAGCAAGATCGAAGTTAAAATCACCGGGACAGGTATACAAGGCAGCGCCATCAAATCATACAGGATTAAAGTGGGCTGGTCGGCAGGCTCCAGCACACTGTATTCTGCCGACGCGCAGACCGGCACGACGGGGATATTGCCTTACAATGGCAAGGTATACGTCACCTGTATCGTAACGGACAGCCGAGGGCGCACGGGTACATGGTCGGCGAGCTATGATGTAGCGCCGTACAGTGTCCCCACCATCTCATCCATCTCCGCCACCCGCTGCAAGCAAGACGGCACAGCGAGCCGCACGGGAGAGTACGGCAAGGTCACCTTTACCGCCGCCATCACTGCGCTATCAGATAATAATACGGCGGCTTACAAGGTGCAGTACCGCGAATATGGCGGCACGGGGTTGTGGACGGAGGTAACGCCGACGATACCGACCGCCGATAAGTATGCCCCCAAAAACATCACCACCATTTTCCCCGCAGATACCAATAAGCGCTACACGGTACGCGTGGTGGCAACGGATGCTTTCAGCACCAGCAATTCCAGCATGCGGGACATTTCCGCATCGTTTGTGTTGCTCCACTGGGCAAAATCCATGCTATCCGTTGGAATCGGGCGTCTTTGTGACAAAAGTAGAGCCTTGCAAATTGGGCTCAATACCTATATCGATGGAGAACTGCACGCAAATCAACACCTTTTTATGGGTGGCAATGCGACTACGGACAACGGCTCTAACATACATTTTAAAACCACAAACGTGGCTGCAAATGTGCATAATGTGCGCATTTACGGCGGCGTAGGATCATCTACTACGGCGCTGGGTGTGTATGACGCAAAAAACGATAAATCAATAGCCAGCTATGATGACGTGTCTGGGAAACTAACGTTGCTGGGCTTTACCCCAGCCAACATTACAATTGGCGCGTCCGGGTCGTATCTGAAGAATTTCAGCGGCACGGCGCGGCATATTTCTGCGCTTGGCCTTGGCATCCTGCGCGTATATGGCGAGACGAACGCGGCGATGCCGGCGGGAACGACCTATGACGTGGCCAGCATCGGCGATCACATCCCAACATCGACCTACGCCTTGAGTGTATATAGCCTAAAGAATATGGACGTGCGACTGAGTACGACCGGCACCATACAGATCCGGCCCAAGGAGGATATACCCGCAGGGTACGGCATCTACATTGCAGGGATATGGATCGCAAGCTGAGGAGGTGTGCTGTATGAATCCCCTGTGGTTACTACTGATTATCCCAGCAGCATCTTGTGTGGGGTTTATGTTTGCCGCGCTGCTGGCGGCAGTAAAGGAGGAGGGAAACCATGCCGGAACTGACGATTAAAATACGGAACAAACACCCCATATACGAGCATGAGGCGATTGTCTGCGGCAACAGCGATTATGTGGTGCGCTGGGACTTGGACGAGGAATGGGCCGAGTACGCGGTGAAGACCATGCGCGTGGTCTGCTTTGACGGGCCTACCCACGATGTGGTATTTACCGGCGACACGGTGGCGATGCCCATCATCACCGTCCCCGGGGCTATCCTGGTGGGCATCTACGCCGGGGACATGCACTCCACCACATCTGCGGTGTGGACGGCTCAGTCGTCTATCTACACTAAGGGAGGCACACCCGTGCCCCCCCCCGAAAATGTGTATGCCCAGCTTACGGAAATGCTGAAGGCCGACAAGATCAAGGGCCCCAAGGGCGACAAAGGCGACCCCGGACCGGCGGGGCCTAAGGGCGCGGACGGCACCATGACATTTGAGGACCTAACCGCCGAGCAAAAGGAATCGCTGAAGGGAGAAAAAGGTGACAAGGGCGATCCCGGCCCCCAGGGGCCGCAAGGAAACCCGGGCACACCGGGCGCTCAAGGGGCAACCGGACCGCAGGGAGAACCTGGTGAAAAAGGTGATAAAGGTGATCCGGGCGACAAGGGCGACCCGGGCGACAAGGGCAATCCCGGTGAAAAAGGAGAAAAGGGTGACAAGGGCGACCCTGGGCCTACCGGGGTACAAGGCCCTGCCGGTCCGCAGGGCGAGACTGGCCCACAGGGTGAGCCCGGCGAAAAGGGCGCGGCGTTTACCTACGCTGACTTTACGGCGGAGCAGTTAGCGGCGCTGAAGGGAGAAAAAGGTGACAAGGGTGAGCCCGGCTCTGCCGGAGCGCAAGGGCCCAAGGGCGACCCCGGAGAAAAGGGTGATCCGGGCGAGAAGGGTGACCCCGGAGCGCAAGGCCCGCAGGGTGAACCCGGCTCCGATGCGAATGTGACGGCGGCAAACATCGCCGCCGCGCTGGGGTACGCGCCGGTAAAGCCGGAGGATGTCCCATCGTTCAGCAACAAGAGCGTGCTGGATGCCATTACGGGTATCGTAACGCCGGAAAAGCTGACCAAGCCGGACCATGCGACAGACCTGGTGCAGTATGATGCATTCCAGGCGGCGGCGCAGCGGATCATTGCACAAATCCCGACTGTGCCGGAAGCCTTGAAGAACCCCAACGCTCTTACCTTCGCCGGCGCTGCATCCGGCTCTTATGACGGGAGCGCGGCAAAGACTGTGAACATTCCCAGCGTGCCCACGGCGCTGAAGAATCCCAACGCGCTGACCATCAAGATCGGCAGCGTCACCGTTACCTATGACGGCAGCAGCGCCCAAACCGTGGAGATCGCGGACGGTACGGAGGTGAGCTACTGATGGCAAAAAGGCTGTATGAAGAATCCTCCGTGCAGGCTATTGCCAGCGCCATCCGGGCCAAGACCGGCGGGACGGATACCTACAAAATCGGGGATATGGCGGCGGCCATTACGGCCATTTACGACAGTCCCATCGTGGATGAGGCCCTAGAGAACACTACCCAGTACCGGCAGATGAATCCATCAGCGGCGGGATTCCTGGCCGATGTGGATTACACCGAAAACGCAGGCGATTACTCCGTCACGAAGGTCACCCCGTATTATTCGGCGACAACGGCCTACAGCAAGGAGGAGCCGGACGGGCTGAAGGTCAAAGTTCCGGCCAACACCGCACTCGCCATTGCACAGGGCGGCAAAACCAGGAGCGAGACGCTTTCCGGCGAAGGGGTCCTATACAACCTGGAGCCGCTGAAGGCCGGTACATTCGCGTTCGGCGGCAAGACCTACAAGATCGTGCCCGAGGGTGGTGTGCGTATGATCTATACGCCCAGCGTGTGGAATGTCCGGGACCTGGGCGGCTGGGCCTGTACCGGTGGCCGTGTGAAGTACGGGAAAATATTTAGAGGCGGTCACTTTGGCAGCATCACCAATGCCGACAAGGCAACCATTGTGGATTGGCTCGGAATTGCGGCAGACATTGACCTCCGCAACAACAGTGAGACTGGTAGCATTACCACCTCGCCGCTTGGCGCAGATGTGGAGTATTTTCATCAGTCGCTTGACTACTACGCCAACGCCGTCAGCACCAGCGCGGCCTCCGCCCGGACGGTGGCGGTGCTGAAAAAGGTGATGGCCTGCGTGGCGGCGAACAAGCCCTGCTACTTCCACTGCATGAGCGGCGCAGACCGCACCGGAACCATCGCGTATCTGCTGCTGTCGCTGTTGGGCGTGTCTCAGAGCGACAAGGACAAGGACTACGAGCTGACGGCCTTTTCCGATGAGGTAGACGGCAGGCGCTTTAGAAACAGCAACTACAACGTCACCAACGGCAACGGGTGGTATCCGCTCATTAAGTATTTCCGGGACACCTACACCGGCGAGAATGATAATGAGCGAGTTGTGGCATGGGCGGTCGCCAGCGGCATTACTGCGGCGGAAATCAAAGCGTTCCGTGCAGCCATGATCTCCGGAGACGCTGGGGAAGTCATCGTGCCGCCGCAGGAGTACACCGTAACCAACACCCTTACCGGCTGCACCAGCAGCAATGCGGCAACTACAGTAACCGAGGGCGACGCTTACTATGCGACCATCACTGCAAACAGCGGATATGTGATGGACGGCGCAGCGGTGCAGATCAAGATGGGCGGCACGGATGTGACGGCGCTGTACTACGCAGACGGTGTTATCAGCATCCCGGATGTTAGTGGCAATATTGAGATCATCATCACGGCAGCGGTGTATGTGCCGTCCTATACCAACGTGCTGCCGGCAGCCGTAGACCCCAACACCAAGAGCGGCGTGTGGGACGGCAAGGGCTATCGCAACGGCGCTTATGCATCCTCCGCCAAGCCCTACTATGGCACGGATGAGGCCTGCTGGTGTACCGGCGCTATCGCGGTGCAGCCGTCCGATGTCATCTATGTCAAGGGGGCAACGCTGGAGGGCAGCGGCCATGAGCGGCTGGGTGCTTTTTCCGGCATGACTGGCGGGTGTCATTTCTGCAAGCAGTACACGGCGCTGTCCGGTATGGCGACTGTGACAAAGCTGGGGGACAAATACTACAAGATCGTGCTGGATGCCAGCTATGCCAACTATGCCAATATTGGCTATATCATTTTTTCCGCCCAGGGCACCGGCGATGGTGTCGTGGTAACCAAGAACGAAGAGATCGCTTAATGGAGGGCAAACAAATGACAGAAGCAATCATCGTGGCGCTGATCACCGGCGGCCTGTCGCTGCTGGGGGTACTTATCACCAGCCGACAAACCACCAAGGACGTGGAGGCCAAGCTGGACAAGCAGCAGGCCGTCACGGACACCAAGCTGGAGGAGCTGACCCGGGAGGTCCGGGAACACAACAATTTTGCCCGGCGCGTCCCGGTGCTGGAGGAGCAGATTAAGGTCGCCAACCACCGCATCGAGGACCTGGAAAACAAGCATTAATTTTTGTGGTGCCCGCTTCGGGCACAGAAAGGAGCAAATCATGAAGATTCCCGACAAGCTGTATGACATTCTCAAGTGGGTGGTCATCATCGTCCTGCCGGCCATCGCCACGCTGTATGCGGCCCTGTCCGCCGTGTGGGCCTGGCCGTACTCCCAGGAGATCGTCACCACCATCACCGCCGTGGACACGTTCCTGGGCGCGGTGCTGTGCATCTCCACGGCAACCTATCATAAGGAGGAAAATGAAAATGGCTAAAGTGTATCTGTCCCCCAGCAATCAGACCGACAACCGCTATGCCTACGGAGGCACCACCGAGGCTGTCCAGTGCGGTAAGATCGCCGATGCCTGCCGCATCGCCCTGGAGCGCAGCGGCGTGACCGTGAAGGTGGGGCATATGCCCTCCATGCAGGATAAGTGCAAGGAGTCCAACGCCTTTGGCGCAGAGCTCCATGTGCCCATCCACACCAACGCCTTTAACGGCCAGGTCACCGGCACCCGCATGTTCTGCTTTAACAGCAGCGGCCAGGGCATGAAGGCCTGCAAGGCCATCTTTGCCCGGCTAGCCCCCATCACCCCCGGCACCAGCGAGAATATCCGGGTGGATGCCTCCCTGTACGAGGTGCGGGTGCCCAGTGCCCCCACGGCGTATATCGAGTGCGAGTTCCACGACAACGCCGCCACGGCCAAGTGGATCGTGGAGCACACCGCCGACATCGGCGAAGCCATCGCCCGGGGCATCTGCGACTACTTCGGCGTGACCTTCAAGGCCCCGGAGCAGCCCAAGCCCGCAGCCGACAAGCTCTATCGCGTCCAGGTGGGTGCATTCGCCAGCCGCGCCAACGCCGAGAAGATGCTGGCCAAGCTCAAGGCCGCTGGCTTTGACGGGTATATCCGGGAGGGGTAAATTAACACCTGGAGAGCGCAGAGGACATCGCTACGCCGGCCTCGCGCCCGTGCATAAGCATCCGCACCTCCACGGCTATTTGTTTTGCGTATGAACAGCAACCACAAGGCCGTAAGGGATTTTTTGTCAAATCTGCCGCCGAAACGAGCCGTTGCTTTTGTTGATTCTTTTTTGCTTCCTGACAATGAAGCGATGGTGGTCATAGAATGCGATGTGCGCCGCAAAAGTTGCGTACAGGTATCTATGGAGCGGAATATGTCCGTTGAAACCGTAAAGCGGCACAGATGCAGAGCGTATCATAAAATTGCACAGGAACTATTTATCCCCCTGCCTTAAACGGCGGGGGGATTTTTGCTTTTTTTGACACTTTTCAGGCACTTTCGGGTGCCTGTTTTTTTGTATCATAAAAGCAGAAAGAAGGTGGCAAAATGTACGAACGGCTTATAGCTTGCGGTTACACGGAGCAAATGGCAAGGGATATTTTGACATTGTTCCCAGACCCGGAAGAATTGCGGATATATGTATATTTTGCCGAATTGTTCCGTGAAGAAAGGACGGTATTTTGATGGCACTTAATCCTTACTATCAGAATCCATATCAGCCAATGGGATATAACGGCCAATACGGCAATTATGCCCCTCAGAACGCCGCAGGAGCCCCGCAAGCGTTTGTGTGCCAAATTACAAGGGTAAACGGGAGAAACGGCGCAGAGGCTTTCCGAATGGCCCCAAACAGCTCCATTCTGCTGATGGACGAGAATGACCCTATCGTGTGGATGAAACAGACGGACGGCGCGGGGTATGCAACGGTAACGCCCTACACGGTTTCTCCGTATCAGGATACCCCGCTTGTGGATGTAAGCAGTCTGGAAGAGCGCGTAAAGAGATTGGAGGACACAATCAATGGCAAATCCAATGATGCAAATGCTGATGGGAAACGGAAGTCGAAAGCCGAATAACCCCCTTGCGATGGTGGCAGAGTTCCGAAAATTTGCTGCCGGCATGACCCCGCAAAAAGCACAGCAGGAAATCGAGCGGTTACTAACTTCTGGGCAAATGAGCAAAGAGCAGTTTGCTGATTTGCAGAAACAAGCAAAGGACTTTATGCAATTCCTGAAATAGGCCGGGTCGACACGGTTTATTTATAAAAATTTATGAAAGGAGTTTTCCACATGGAGAACGGTATGTCTCTTAGCGATATCGCCGCTGTGACGCGCGGTACAAACGAAGAAAACGGCTGGGGCTCCGGCTGGTTTCTCATCGTTGTTCTGTTCCTGTTCATGTTTGGTTTTGGCGGCAACGGATGGAATCGGCAGGGTGAGTTCGGCCAGTTCGCCACCGCTGCCAGCCAGCAGGAGATTCTGTTCGGCCAGCAGTTCGGGCAGATCAACGACCGTCTGACCAACATCGGTAACGGCATCTGCAATCTTGGTTACGAGATGCAGGGCGGCATCGGGCAGTTGGGCAAGGAGATGGCTTTGGCGCAGAACGGCACCAACATGACCATCATGCAGACCGGCAACAGCATCCAGAGCCAGATGGCGCAGTGCTGCTGCGACACAAAGCGGGCCATTGACGGCGTAAACGCCAACATCGATGCCAAGTTTGCGGCGCTGGAGAAGTCCCAGCTTGAGCAACGAATTGCGGAGCAGTCCGCCCGCATTGCCAGCCTTGAGATGGATAACCGGATGTATGGTGTGGTGCGCTATCCCAACGGCTACACTTACAACGCCGGGAATTCCCCCTTCTGCGGCTGCAACAGCTGCTGCGGCGCAAACATCTGACACAGAACGATAGGCCCCTTTTGGCCGGGTTATGGGCGGGGCTGGTGTCCCGCCCTTTTAATTTAGAAAGGAGATTTTACAATGTCTTGCAAATCTGCGATTTACACTGCTATGCAGACCCCAACGGAGGTTGCCGTAAATGGTGTTATCCCTCTGGGTAGTCTTATCCGCCGCTATGGATGTGATATTTCTTTGAACGGAAACGCTGTCAATATCGTTGGCAAAGGATATTATGATATCGATGTGTCCATCACTGTATCCCCCACGGCGGCAGGGACGGTCACTGCAACGCTCATCAAGGACGGAGTGGTTGTTCCCGGTGCGACAGCTTCCGCAAATGCTGCGGCTGGCGCGCCTGTTGCGCTGGCGTTCCCCGCTCTTGTGCGTCAGGCGTGTTGCGCATCCGGCTCTGCGCTGTCGCTGGTACTGACTGGCGCGGCATCCACAGTTAGTAATGTTGCCCTCCGGGTACAGCGCATCTGATGGAGGTGCGTGATGAAAGTTATTGAGAAATTGGAAAATTTTATCGATAGCGAGATCCACGATGCAGAAGTATATGCAAAGTGCGCCCTAAAATACAAGGAATCCGACCCCACGCTTGCGAAACTGTTTTACGATTTATCCACGGAAGAAATGCGGCACATGGATTTGCTACATGGAGAAGTTGTACGCCAGATTGAGCAGTATCGCAAGGCGAAGGGTGAACCGCCCGCCTCCATGCAGGCTATCTATGATTATCTGCACGAGAAGCAAATCGACAAGGCAAAAGATGTAAAGAGCTGCCAAAGCATGTATCGCAATGGGTAAATATCGCCCGAAAAGTGATAGTAATTTGATAGTAACCCAAACGATACGGCGCAGTATAGCGTAACATTTTTACAAGAAAAACACCGATAAATACCGTGTTATACCGCTTTATTGCAACAATATACTGCGCTTTTCGAACTGGCTTACGCCTTTTAAGCAGGGTGTCCGGGGTTCGAATCCCCGACGGGGCACCAAAAAAAGCCTTGAAACTCAACGGTTTCAAGGCTTTTCTTTTTTGTTTATTTCTTATTTGTTAGTAACGTGTTAGTAACAGCATCCACAAGTGTCTGCGCGTCGATGTGTGTATATATGTTTGCGGTGGTGGAATAATCGGCGTGTCCGAGTATTTTTTGCAGCATTTCCGGGGGCAATCCCTCTTTTACCGCCCGGGATGCGTATGTGTGGCGTGTGGCGTGTGGGGTCTTGCGCTCTATGCCCAGCCGGTCAAGGAGTGGGTAAAAATCACGCCTGCGGAAGTTTGCTGGGACTTTTTGCCCATCGTAGCCGGATAACAGCAGCTCCCCCGTTGCTCGCTTCGCAAAGTAGGCAAAGTATTTTTTCCCCTCCTGGCGAACGGGGATAATTCGGTTTCGTCCGGCTTCGGTCTTTTCACCGCCGATCACATAATCGCCGTGATAGTCTGCCAGCGGCAAAAAAAACAGCTCTCCAATACGCATACCCGTTGCCAGCAGCATCAAGACAATTTTCGCCGCATCGCTGTTGTCGGATTCCAATTTTCGGATATCTTCCTCCGTGAAGATGTCCTTTTCTTTTTTGACATTCTCCGGCAGCCGGACAAACTTTGCAAAATTTGTTGTGCAGATTTCCTCCCGGATTGCCCAGTTCGACATCTGCGTTATGAGCTGCTTGTACTTGTTCACGGTGGAATGGCTCTTGGTCATGTGTGGGTCAAGTACGGCCTGAAAGTCTGCGGTGCGGAGATCACGAAACTTTTTCCCGTGCAACGGCGTAAATATGCGGTAGGCGTTGTTATATGATTCTATCCCCTGCTTGCCGATCTCTTTGTAATGCTCCTCTTTCCAAGCATCAAAGACTTCCGCAAAGGTCATATTATACCGCTCCGTTAAACTCTTGCCGTTCAACCGCTCCAAAGCGTCCAGAGCGTCCGTTTTGCGCTCATAATGCCCGATAATCACTTTGTTTTTTGCGGCCACCCAAGGCGATTTTCTACGCCCAGCCAGTTTGTATACAGTTCCGGTGCCGTTTGCCCGCTTCAATGCCTTGCGCCGCTCTGTTACCTGTTTTTTGCCACAGAGATGGCAATATACAGCGCCCGGGACAAGAGCTGTTCCGCATTTAATGCAGTTGCTCATTTTCTGCTTCCTCGCCTTGTTTGGATTTTTTGTCCGCCGCAAGAGTGGACAATAGCACGGATGTAAGTACGCCGATACCCACCGCCAAAAGCGCAATGACAATCCATGCAATCGTTCCGGTTGTCTTAGATCGGATCAGGCCTTCGTCCTGCACACGGTAATCAAGCGCCACATACCATGTAACTATACCCAGCAGAATAGCGGACAGCAGCGATGCGATATACAGCATCGTGCGCTGCCGCCTTGCTTTTTTCTTCTGCTCCTCTGCTGATTTGGACAGCTCATCGTATGCGCCCTCTATCCGTGCAAGGCGCACATCCTCGTCATGGACTTGCTGGAGCTGCTTGATTTGGTCTTGCGCCAAAACAACCTCTACAATGCCAAAGTAACGGTCCATAGACACCCCCAGCACCTTGCAGATGGGGCCAGCCGCATACACGCCCGGTGCTTTAGATGTGGATGCGAAAAAGTTGTTGACGCTGGACAAAGGCACACCGGATTGGTCTGCTATCTCCTGCGCCGTGATGTGCTGTTCCAGTTTTGCGTCCCGACAAGTGTCCTGCAACGATTTCTCCATGTTTTATTGCCTTCTTCCCCTTTTTCGGGCATAGCCCGCATTATTTTGCAAACCCCAAATTTGGGGATATTGCCTTTTTCGGGATTGCACCGCCCGATTTGTTTTTGATATGGTATAGGCGCAAACGATAAACCGTTAGGTGATTCGTGGGCAATACCCTCCCCGTCCGGTGCGGGGATGGGGAGGGTAGAACAAAATTTCTATTTTCTACGATTTTGTTGCACAAAAGTGTGCAACAAACACCGTGTTTGGTGGTATAGGTGAAAACACTTATTGTGGAGGAATAGAACGGATGTTTGCAATCGCAGAGAAATATGGTATAATTAGAAAAGAGCATCCCGTGTACGCCAAAGCGGATTTTATGTCCGCCTTGCGCACACTGACGGAAAAAGAAAAAGTCGAACTATGGAAGGAGCTTGAAGAAAATGGAATTATCAAACGCAAAAGTCCTGATTGCATCTGACGGCGAAAAGACATTTGTCCTCGTAAATGGAACACCGCTTATCGGAGATAAGGTTGATTTCAAATGCGATATGTGCGGTGTCCGGCTCAGCGTGTCTAACGCACTGCTTACGCCTAACCTGTATAAAGCCAGTGACTTCGCCGCATTTGTGAAAAACAAGTTAGGTTATGACCTGTCCGTCATGTAAATCCCACATGAGGACGGTTTCCGGGTCTTTCTGGTCCATGTAGGCAATGCCCGCATCCATCAGGATAACACCACCAAAAGGCGAATACTCGGCATATCCGGCAGCGCAAATCTCCTGTAACCCATCCTTTATTGCTTCTGGAATCGGCATGAAGAATGTGGAGTTTTGCTTCGACTGCCCGTATGCCCGGCGCTGGCAGTAATGCGTGTAGAGAGCTGCCAGCGCCTTTTTTGCACTCCTTGTCAGCTCAACGCCCATCGCTGCGCCTCCTCTGCTGAATCTCCACAAGCTTCTGCATCGCTTGAAGAATTTGGTCATCCGTCCAGTTTTCGGCCTGTTCTTCCCAATCCTTCATAGTCGGCACGAATCCCTCGGCATTTATGCCGGGGGCTTTTTTTATGCTTGGGTCATCCGTTTCGCCCCGCAAATATTCCGGCGTTGTGCCGAGTTCCTCCGCCAGTATTCGGAGCGGTTCATCTTTGATGTTCGAATTTTGCTTTTTTGCGTCCCGCAAATATGTCGGTCCGAGATTCATCTTTTTGCAAAGATATATTTTCGATTTCCCGCTTCCTTTTATAAGTTCTTCAAGCCTGTCATATCTAAACAAAAAAGCGCCCTCCAATTTGTGAGAATTAACAAACTCCAAAAAAAGAGTTAAAAAAGGCTTGCATAACTCCAAATTATGAGGTATCTTTATATCAGGCCCACCGAAAAAGGGTACAAAAACACCAGCCCCCACGAAAGCGGCTTTTAACAATTTCTTTTGGCGAAGGTATTGTACCGCAGTTTTTGTGGAGTGTCAAGTGTGAAAACTCATGAATATGAGTTTTCGGTGGGCGTTGACTGCGGCGGGGATAGAAAAACCGCCCCGTGCGGTAACACGAGGCGTGGTGCAGGAGTTTCCCCTCCCCACCTCCGCACCGGGCAGGGAGGGGATTTAACAGCAAGAATCGCTGTCTTTGAACTCCTGCAAGGCGATTATAGCACGAACGCCCCGCCGCAGTCAATGAAATCTCACATATAAGGAGGGAATGCAATTTGACATTGAGAGAAATGCGGGATAGAGCAAATCTTTCCTGCACACAGGTAGGCAAGAAACTGTTTGTTGACCAGTCCTGCGTAAGACACTGGGAGTACGGAGACTGGGCGCCGGCACGGAAGTATTACAAGAAAATGGCAAAAATGTACGGCGTGTCGGAGGAGGAAATCAAGGCTGCTGCGGAAGCTATCCGGGCGGCGAATAAGGAGGAACGATGATTAAGACGATGTCGCTGCAAGAGTGCATGGAGCATCTTCGGGCGCATGGACTGAGCATTTCGCAAGACACGCTGTCAAACGGGATTGAACAGGGTGTGTATCCTTTTGGTCTGTGCGTTATCGGAGGGAAACGGCGTGTTTTTCAGATTTTCCCCAATCTGCTGGACAAGTGGATTGCGGAGCGGGAGGAGTAAACATGGATGGTTACACATTGACGCTGGCCATCATCGGCGCGGGCACCATCAGCTACCTGTTTATGGCGCTGGTGGGCAAGCTGGACAGGCCCGGCAACAAGAAATGATCGAGGAGGAAAATAGATGAAAGCATACAAAGGATTCGACAAGAATTTGAAGTGCCGCGATTTCCAGTACGAGATTGGCGGCGAGTATACCGAGGAGGAGGCATCGCTTTGCAACAATGGATTCCACGCTTGCGAGAACGCGCTGGACACGCTGCGGTACTACCACCCGGGCGAGAGCCGCTACTGCGAGGTGGAATTGGAGGACAACGGCCAGCGCAACAATGGTGATAGTAAGATTTGCGGCAAGCATATCAAAATCGGCGCAGAAATCGGTCTGAAAGGCGTTATCAACGCGGGGGTAAAGTTTGTTTTTGACCGGTGCGAAAATGCCGTAGAAGATCGCGCGTCCGGTGAGAGTGGCAACGCCGCCGCGTCCGGTGAGAGGGGCAACGCCGCTG
>ERZ808258.114-NODE-114-length-42739-cov-15.639069_pt1 | contig 42739 bp, 63 predicted proteins | sample MGYA00521280_ERZ808258 | MGnify/ENA primary metagenome ERZ808258 (study PRJEB31516, sample SAMN03275585) | gut metagenome | biome: mammalia-associated habitat; material: feces | host: Papio cynocephalus | place: Kenya | collected 2012-07-19 ...
CGGAGGTTAATATGCTGGCTGTGCTTATGAGCATGAAACCGGAGTGGTGGGAGAAGATCCTGGACGGCGAAAAAACGTTGGAAATCCGAAAGACACACCCGCAAAATGAAAGGCTTGAATGGCCCGTGACCGTTCTGGTGTACGTCAGCGGCACCGGAGCGGTGCAAGGTCAATTCCTTTGCCCTGGGGAAGTATCATACCGAACCATGCAAGACCTGGAAGAAATGTCATGCGTTCCGCGGGAGGATCTGCTGAAATACGCAAAAGGCAGGCGGCTTTCCGGCTGGATCGTCCAGTCACCGGAGAAGTTCGACGCACCCAGCCCTCTGGCAGAGTTCGGTCTGGACCGTCCGCCCATGTCGTGGCAGTATGTGGAGATCCCGGACGTGGAGGAGGTATAAGCGTGAAAGAATATTTCAAAAACGCACTGATTATATGCGCTGAAATGACGCTATTGGTAGTCTGTTGGGGACTGGCAGAGTTCGCGCTGGCGGTGCTACGAATAGAAATCGGCCTGACAAACTGGGCTATGGGCGGGTTCATACTGGCGGCGGCCCTAATCGGTGCGGCGTTTAGAACGGCCAGAGAGCGCCGGAGAAAGGAACGGGCCGCAAAATATGTCCCGGTAGTCCTGGAAAGCGCTATAAACGTCCAGCGCAGTCTATTGCGGGATATTACTGCATCGGAGGATCAAAGCCAGATCAATACATGGCGAAAAAGTGTCGTCAAAATGACCCTGGCAGCCCTAAATGAAAAGCGGGAACGCATGATCAAGAACGGAGCGGAGAAGTGAAAGCAGAAAAGCCACCGGCAAGCCCACAATGTACGGACTGCCCACTCTGGAAATATGGCGCTGTGTCCTGCGCCCGCTTTAATCTGCGCTATGCGCTGAATGAAATGTTAAAAGAACTCCCGTTCTTTTGCAGAACGGCGGAGGGAAAAATTGTTTGCCCGCATAAGGAGGCCAAGAAATAACATGGCCATAAACGTTTCCGACCTGCCGCCGAAATACCAGGCGCAGGCCATGAAAAAGTACATGGAGCAGCAACAGCGGCGGGGGCCAGCACCTCCCGCCGCGCCGCCGCAGGATCCGGCAAAGGGTACGAAATACCACAACACCCCCACCGAGCGGGTGACGGCCTCCGGGGCCGTCCTGCATTTCGACAGTCAGAAAGAAGCCCGCAGGTTCGACGCCCTGGCCGCCCGCCAGGCAGCTGGGCAGATCCGCGATCTGCGCCTCCAAGTGGATTTCACCCTGCAGGAAGCGTTTACCGACACGGAGGGAAAGCGGGTGCGGGCGATCCGCTACAAGGCGGATTTTACATACTGGGAGCGGGACGCGGCGGAAGAAAGCAAGGCGGCTGCCGCAGGCTGGCCATGTGACAGCTGGCGCTATGTGGTGGAGGACGTAAAGAGCAAGGCCACCAGAACGGCCAAGTATGCCATGAAAAAGAAAATGCTAAAGGATCGTTTTGGGTACGACATTACCGAGGTGTGAGAATGAGCAAAAAGACAACGGACGAAACCCTGGGCCGTGAGGCTGTCAAGGAATATCTGCAGCAGTACCACACGGCTGTGGGGAAAAAGCGGATCCTGGAGGAACGCCACCGCGTCCTTTCCAGCGAACTGCGGGCGCCCAGTACAGGGTCCGCGTTCAGGCTGACGCCGCCGACCAAGCCGACAAAGACGGACGGATCCGTGTCTGTTGTCTTTCGGATCTCCGAAGTGGAGGACAGGATCGAGGAGCAGCGGGAGGAAATGGCCAAGGCCGTCCTGAACGTTATGGACTTGATCGACGTATTACCGGCCAACTCCACCGAGCGCACCGTGGTGGAAATGCGGCACATAGATTGCCGGGGCTGGGATAAGATCGCGGAGGCCCTTTACATGAGCCGGTCCAATGTGTTCAACTACTACAACGCCGCCCTGGATAAGATCCTGGAGAACAAGCGCAACCGGAAACTGCTGGAGGAATACCTGGCCAGAAAGCACCAGCGGACGGGGCCGCACGGGCGGAATAATCACCCCTGAAAAGTTTGGACACTTTTGGACTATTGACCGTGCTATACTGGTAGCATGGAAAGCAGCGCAGGGGTGAAGCCCTGAAACGAATACCGAGAACCACCAGCCGAAAGGCCGGTGGTTCTTTGCTTTCCACACCATGGCCGGGGAGTGTGCCGCGGGGGCTTTCCTCCTTTCACCCCGCGCCGCTGCGGCGTGTGCATACGCGGCGGCCCGGCCTAACCCTCCCGCCCTGGGTGCCTTTGCCGAGGGGCACCCAGGGCACCCGTTAAGGACCCCGCACCCCCCTGTGTAGGTACTCCCCAGCAGGAAAAGCCGTGCGGGGCAAGGAAAGCCCGACGTTTTACCCTGTGAAAACAGAAAAAAATCTGGCTGTTACGTTACGGTTTTTTGAAATGCCGGAAAAGTTATACCCCCCTACGGGGGTATAAGCCGAAAAAGGAGCGGCGAAAAAAGCGAAATCGACCAAAACCGGAAAAGCGAAACCGGCGGGGCACCCTGCCGGAGCAAAAAGGAGGTGGCGCCGGTGGCGGAAAAGAAGCAGACCGGCGGCACCGGAAAGCGGGCAAAGAGTGAAAAGCCGGCGGTGCTGTCCGGCACGGTGCCAGAGTGGTCCAGCACCACGGTGATCTCCCAGCTGCTGGGGAAAACGGTCCGCCGTGTGCAACAGCTGACCCAGGAGGGCGTCCTGGAAACGGAGATCCCGCCCGGCGGCGGTGCCCGCAAATATCGCACCTGCGCCACGATCCAGCGTTATGTGGCATACGTCGAGGCGAAAGCCCAGGAAACCGGCGAAAACAGCCGGGCGGCAGAGTTGACGCTGAAAAAGCTGGAGGCGGAGGTTGAACTGAAAGAAAGCCAAGGCCAGCTGCACCGCCTGAAAACGGCGATTGCAGAGGGGCGTTACCTGGCGGCGGATCACGCCACCGAGGAACTAACCGAGTTTATGGCCAGCTTTAAGAAATTCGCTATGAATATTCCCCCGCGCATGGCCGGAACCATGTCCGGCTACGCCGACGCGGTGGCAATCCGTGCCATGGAAAAGACCATGCGGAAAGAGTTGGAAAGCCTGCTGGCCGCGTTCTCTGACGGCGCGATCATGGAGGAGCGGGAGGACGCGGCACCATGAGGAAATACAAGCAGGAACCCTATACCGTGCCGCCGTGGATCTATAACGCCATTCAGGCGCTGCGCCCGGTGGAGCGCCTGACAGTTTCAGAGTGGGCGGCGAAATACCGCGTACTGCCGGACGGAAACGCGATCCCAGGCCCATGGAGCAACAGCGTGACCCCGTACCTGGTGGAGATCATGGACACCTTTTCCGACGACATGGTGGAGGAAATCGTGTTCGTGAAGCCCACCCAGGTGGGCGGCACGTCTGCCATGGAGAATATGCTGGGGAGCCTGATCGCGCAGGATCCGGCCCCGGCCATGGTGGTTTATCCGTCGGACGACCTGGCGGAACGCACCACGGAAAGCAAGTTGGAGCCAATGGTGAGAAGCTGCAAGGTTCTGGCCGATAAGTGGCGGAAGAACGACAGCAAGAAACTGGCGCTAAAGTTTTCCGACATGACCGTGTATCTGACGGGCGCGAACAGCCCGGCGGATCTGGCCAGTACGAATATACGTTACCTGTTCCTGGACGAAGTGGACAAGTTCCCCGGCGCGTCCAAGAAAGAGGCCGACCCCGTTTCCCTGGCGCGAGAGCGCACAAAAACCTTTTTCAACCGCAAAATCTTCATGGCCTCCACCCCTACCCTGAAAACAGGCCATATCTGGAAAGCCAAAGAGGCGGCGGAGGCTGAAAAGCATTATTTTGTCCCGTGCCCGCATTGTGGGCAGTACATAGAACTGAAATTCGGCTGCCTGAAATGGCCCAGCAAGGACGACGTACCGGAGAACACAGACCGGGCGGAAATGGCCGTGTATGTGTGCCAAGCCTGCGGGGCCGTGATTACGGATCAGGACAAGGGAAAAATGCTGCGGGCGGGCCGCTGGCAGGCCGTGAAGCAGCGGACGAAGAACCCCAAAAGCGTGGCCTTTTGGCTGAACACCCTGTATTCCCCGTTCACCCGCTTTTCCGACATTGCGCGGGAGTTCATGCGGAGCAAGGACGACCCGGAACTGCTGCACAACTTCACCAACAGCTGGCTGGCAGAACCCTGGGAGGACACGAAGCTGAAAACCAACGCGGAGTTGGTCATGGAGCGGCAGACGGAAACGCCGGAGTGGACGCTGCCGCCATGGACGAAGCTAATTACCGGCGGGATCGACGTGCAGGAAAATTGTCTGTACTGGACGATCCGCGCATGGGGCGACTACATGACCAGCCAGAACGTGGCCCACGGGCAGGCGCTTTCCATGGCAGAGGTGGAAAAGGCCATGAACGTGGAGTTTTCCCTGCCGAACGGCGACACGGCCATGGTCAACCTGGCCCTGATGGACAGCGGCGACCAGACCGACGAAGTTTACGAGTTTTGCGCCATCAATTCGGACTGGGTGCTGCCCTGCAAGGGCACCAGCACCATGTTGTCCCATTACCGCCTTTCCGTGGTCAATAAGGCCGGCAGCAAGGCCAACGGCATGACCCTGGTTCTGGTGGACGGCGGCAAGTACAAAGACCAGATCGCGGCCCGTATGCGAAAGCCGAACGGGACAGGTTCCTGGCAGGTTTACAAGGATTGCGACATGGAATACGCCGAGCAGGTGACGGCGGAACACAAAGTAACCGAGCGATCCGGCGGGAAAGAGGTTCAAAAATGGGTGCTGAAATCCTCCCATGCTGACAACCATTACCTGGATTGCGAGGTGTACGCAGCCGCGGCGGCGGACGTTATGGGCGTCCGTTCCCTGTACCTGAAAAGCGTGGAGGGGCAGGCGGCGGCACCGGAGCCGCGGAAGCCGGCCAAGCAGGAGCCGCGCCAAACCCAGGAAGAAAACTGGATCAATCAAAATGACACATGGATCTGACAGGAGGCCACCAAATGAGTGACAACACAAAAGCGGCTGAAATGCTGGAGCAGGTAAACAACGCCATTTCTGCCGTTCTGGCCGGCGGCCAATCGTACAAGATCGGCAGCCGATCCCTGACGCGGGCAGACCTGGCCCAGCTGAAAGCCATTCGTGACGACCTGGAGGCGCAGATCGACAGCGGGACGGACAACTGCCTGCTGGATCGCACCTTTGTAGCGTTCTTTGACGGGAGGTAACTATGGGAGCCTTTGACAAAATTATGGCCGCCATTTCCCCGCGCCGCGCCTGTGAGCGCGAGGCATGGCGGCAGCAGCTGGAGATCCTGCGCGGATATGACGCCGCAGGGTATGGCCGCCTAAATGCCGGGTGGCGGGTACACAACGAAAGCGCGGAGGTTACGGACCGTTTCAGCCGTGACGTGGTACGCGCCCGCGCCCGTGACCTGGAGCGCAACAGCGATATTGCACAGTCTATCCTCCACGCCTACAAGCGGAACGTGGTGGGAAAGGGCTACACCCTCCAGGCGAAAACCGGCAACGACGAACTGGACGAAAAGCTGGAAAAGGCGTGGCGCCAATGGTGCAAGGCCAGAAACTGCGACGTGACCGGCGAACAGAGTTTTAACCAAATGCTGCGTATGGCTGTGGATCGCAAAAAGGTGGACGGCGGCCTGCTGTTCCTTTATCGCTACACCAAGCAGGGCCTGGTTCCGTTCCAGCTGCAGGCCATTGAGGTGGACGAACTGGACGTGACCGCCAGCAAGCCGAAATACCAGGGAAACCGCGTCGTGGGCGGGATCGAATATAACCAATGGCGCAGGCCGGTGGGCTACTGGATCAATCAATACGACATTGAGGGCTGGAGCCTGAACGACCCCGTTTACGTCGAGGCCAAGGACGTGTATTTTTACAAATCCAAGAAGCGGCCCAGCCAGCTGCGCGAAATGTCCGATATGGCCCCCACGATCACCAGAGTGCGCGACACGAACGAGTTTATAACCGCTGTTTCCGTCAAGGAGCGGATCGCGGCCTGCCTGGCTGTGTTCATCAAGCGGGCGATCCCAAGCGGCGGTTTTGGCCGCGGCGGTGCCAGAACGCCGGACGGCGGAATGGACTATGAGGGCAAGAAGCTGGCCCCCGGCATGATCCAGAGCCTGGGCGCCGGTGACGAAATCCAGGTGGTGGATCCAAAAGGTTCCGGCAGCGACGCAGCCGGGTTCCTGAAAACCCAGCAGGGGCTAATTGCCGCAGGCCAGGGCCTGAGTTATGAGGCCGTCAGCCGTGACATGAGCGGGGCCACCTACTCCTCCGCGCGGCAAAATGCCATTGAGGACGAAAACACATACACCGAGGACGTGGAACTGCTGACAGATTTCATGTCGGAGGTGTACGAAACCTTTGTTATTTCCTGTTATCTCTCCGGGCTGGTTGATATGCCCGGATTTTGGGATAAAAAGGCGGAATACCTTTCCCACACCTGGACGAAAGCCCCCAAGAAGTGGATCGACCCGGCCAAGGAAAGCACCGCCGGCAAAACTGCCCTGCAATCCGGGCAAAAGACGTTTCAGGACGTTTGCGCGGAACAGGGCAAGGACTGGAAAGAGGCCGTCAACGAAATGGCCGAAGTCCTGGAATATGGCCGATCCGTCGGCGTCGAGTTAGGAGGTGTAATTTTTGGAAATGGAACGACAGCAGCACAGCGGAACACCGCAGGCGAATGACCCCAAGAGGGACAGAAACAGCGGGCAGCGAAGCATGGGCCACATTGAGGCCAACAGCCGCGCAGAGGGCCAGGAGGACAGCCGCAGGCGCACGATCAGCTTTTCCAGCGAGGAACCATACCGCCGTTGGTTCGGTATGGAAATTCTGGATCACGCGGAGAACGCGCTGGATCTCTCCCGCCTGAACGACGTGGGCGTTTTGCTTTTCAACCACGACACCGACAAGGTGGTGGGAAAAGTGATCCGCGCCTGGGTGGAGAACCACCGCGGCATGGCCGAAGTGGAGTTCGACACGGACGACGACGCCGAAAAGATTTTCGGCAAAGTCAAATCCGGCACCCTGAAAACCACGTCCGTGCGTTACAGCGTGGACAGCTGGGAGGAAGTGGTGGCCGGTAAGACCTCCGCGGACGGACGTTTCACCGGCCCCTGCCAGATCGCCCGCAAATGGACGCCGCTGGAGGTGTCCATTGTTTCCGTGCCGGCGGACGCCACCGTGGGCGTGGGCAGAGCCGACGACCCGGAACAGGCGACGGCCCCGGATCTTTCCGTTTACGAAAAGCAGATCCAGATCAACAAAAATCTTTATCATTGAGGAGGCAAAACAACCATGACCATTCAGGAAATGATCGCCCGTCAGCAGGCTATTGTGAGCGGCGCCCGCGCCGCTGGCCGCGACCTGACGGCAGAGGAAAGAGCAGAGTTTGACGGCCTGCAGCGCCAGATCGACGCAGCGGGCAACAACCCCGCCCAGGGAGCAGAGGGCCAGGGCGGCGGCGAAGCCCCCGCCAACGGCGCCCGCGGTATGGGCAACGATAACGGCCAGCAGGGCACCGACCCCACCGAGGCCGCCCGCCAGGCCGTCGCCACGGAGCGCCAGCGCGTGAGCGACATTACCGCGCTGTGCCGCCAGGCGGGCATGGATCCCACGGAGTATATCAGCAACGGCGCCGCCATGGACACCGTAAGACAGGCGGCGGTGGACTACCTGCTGAAACACGGCGCCCCTGTTTCCAGCCGTATGAACGGCGACGAGGGCGACAACTTCCGCCAGGCAGCTGTGGACGCCATGCTGCTGCGGGCCGGTGTGAACGTCCAGAACCCCGCCAACGGAGCGGAGGAAATGCGCGGCTACTCCCTGCGCGATCTGGCTATTGAGTGCATGGCCCGCGACGGCGTGGGCACCACCACCTCCCTGCTGCGTATGAGCAGGGACGACCTGTGGAACGAGGCTTGCCGCCAGTTCTTCAACCCCACCGCGGCGTTTCCCGCGATCCTGGACAACGCGATCCGCAAGAACATTGTCCAGATGTACCAGGAGATCCCCACCACGTTCCAGCTGTGGACCACCAAGGGCAGCGTGAGCGACTTCAAGCCCACCAAGGATCACAGCTATCTGGCCGGCGGCGCCGGTGAGTTCCTGCGCGTAGGTGAAAACGGCGAACTGAAAGCCGACGCCCCCAAGACGGAACTGCTTCCCCAGCGCCAGATCGACACCTTTGGCCGCCAGTTCAGCATGACCCGCCAGGCGTTTATCAACGACGACGTGGGCTTTATTACCGAGATGCCGGGCCTCTATGCCATGAGCGCCAAGCGCACGATCAACAAGCAGGTTTACAAGATCCTGATCGACAACCCCGCTATTTTCGACGGTGTTTCCCTGTTCGACAACGCCCACAACAACCTGATCGCCAGCGGCGCCGCCCCGTCCATTGACACCCTGCAGGCCGCCATGCTGAAACTGCTGCACCAGAAAGACCCGTTCGGTGATTCCATCATGGTGGAACCCAAGTATGTGATCGTTCCCGTGGGCTACGGCTTTAAGCTGTCGCAGATCCTGGAAACCGCCATGATCGACGTGACCGGGATCGGCAGCCACACCGCCAACGCCCTGTACCAGTACCGCAACAAGCTGCAGGTCATTGAGGAGGGCGCCCTGAACGTCCTGGCCGGTGACGGCAACGCGATCCCCTGGTTTGTCGCCGGCGATCAGCGTTACGCCAAGAGCCTGCAGGTGGACTACCTGAACGGCCAGGAAACCCCCACCATTCGCCGCAGCGAGGTTCCGGGCCGCCTGGGCTTTGTGTGGGACATTTGGCTGGACTGGGGTATTACTGCGGTTGACTTCCGCGGTATTGCCAAGAACCCCGGCACGACTATTTAACAGGAGGTAAGAGAACATGACCGCAAAATACTGGCAGAAAGGCGAGGTGCTGGACTACAAGGCCAGCGCCGCAGTTAAGAACGGCGAAGTGGTGAGCCTGGGAACCAGGATCGGCGTGGCCGGTGAAGATATTGCCGCCGGCGAAACCGGCCACCTCCATGTGGTGGGCGTCTTTGAAATGGAAAAGGCCACCGGCGCCGTGACCATGGGCGCGGCGGTGTACTACGACGAAACCAACAAGAATATCACCACCGTGGCCTCCACCGGTAGCAGCCCCAGCGTCGTGAACAACATTCCGGCGGGTTACGCTGCCGCCCCTGCGGCCAGCGCAGACGAAACCGTGCTGGTGAAGCTGCTGGGCTAAAAGCCGGGAGGAAAGGAACATGAAGCGACTGACAGCACAGCGCCCGATCCTGTACGGCGGGCGTATGTATCAGGCGGGCGACACCCTCCCCGCCTATGACAAGCGCATGGTGCAGGCGTGGCTTTCCGCTGAAAGCGCCAAAATGACCGACGACGCGACCCAGGAGGCCACAGACGGCGGCCAGAATGGCACCGAGAACACCGACACCACCCAGGACGCCCAGGACGCCGCAGGCACCACCGAGGACGCCCAAGGCACCCAGGAGGCCACGGACGCCGCCCAGGGCACCCAGGAGAGCCAGGAGAACCCCGGCGGCAACCATAGCGGTGACGACACCGACATGGTGGAGGGCCACCTGGATCCCGCGCAGCTGGAGGAAATGAATAAGGACGACCTGAAAAAGCTGGCCAAGGACCTGGGCGTGGATCTCCCGCGCGGCGCTGCCAAGGCGCTGATCGTGGAACGCCTGGCGGCGGCTATCGTCCAGACCCCCGCGGCGGCCATTGTGCCGCCTGCTGCGGATAACGGCGGGGGTGCCCAATAATGGGCGCCCCTACGTTCAAGGAGCAGATCGCGGCGGATATTTCCACCACATTCCTGAACTGTCTGGAGTTCGCGGACACCCACACGGTCAACGGCAAGAAAATGGCCGCGGTGGTGGACGACAACGAACTGCTGGAGCGGGACAAGGCCAAGATCATGGCCGCGCAGACGGAGGGCACATACAAGGCCCGGCGTCTGGTTTATGTGGCAAAGGCTGATTTTGGCCCCCGCCCCGCCCAGGGCGTCGTGTTGACGCTGGACGGCAAGGCGTACAAGGTGAAATCCTGCACCGAGGAGGCCGGGGTGCTGGCCATTGAGTTGGAGGCGGTGAGATCGTGAGCGATCAAAGCATTTTGCAGATCGACACCGACGAAGAACTGGCCAGGGTCATGCGGCAGCTAAAAACGCTGCCCCAGCAGTTGGGGGCGCCCAACGTGCTGAAAAATGCCCTGAACAGCACCGCCAGAAAGGTCCGCCAGCAAATCATAAAGGACAGCAAGGGCCGGTATGCACTGAAAGAAAAAAAGGCGCTGCAATCGGAAAGCAAGGTCCTTTCCGCCAGCGCCTCCACCCTGGAGGCCGCCGTGCTGGCCAAGGGTCCCATGCGGGACATTATGGACTTTATGACACAGCCGAACACGGACACAGCCGCGGCGGCGGCCAAGGTTCTGAACAGCGGCGCCATGAAACCGCTGGAGGCGGGCGGCCTGAAAGCGTTTATTACCACGTTCCGATCCGGGCACACCGCTATTGTGCAGCGGCGCGGAGCGGAACGCCTCCCCGTCAAAAAGCTGCTTTCGCCAGCCGTTCCCCACATGATGGGAAACGAGGAAGTGAGAGCAGAGGCGGAAGCCCTGGCATACGAAACCCTGCAGCGTGAGATCGGAAAGCGGATCGAGCAGCTGACAGGCGCAAAGGCATGAAAAAAGCGGCCCCATATAGGAGCCGCTGAAAGTCAGCAGGAATAAAAATCGCCGCTTGTATATCCCATTTGCAGGGCAAGGAAATATATGTGCTTGCACGGTTTACTCCGTTTGTCGAAGTCCGGGCAGGAACACCAATCAAGATCTGTCATGTACTCTGTGCCGCTGGAACCTGCTATTTTTGCAAGGCCCCTGTCAACGTCGAAATCAAGCAAGCCAATAGGTTCATGGACAGCCTTTTCAAAACGATCGGACTGTGCGGCACCGCGGTGAACTTTTTCGTTCCAGGAGCCAAAGCTGTGACCACACGGGCATTGATCGCTTTCGATAGACAATATTTTTCTGTTCTTGACCGGGATAAACAGGACGCGCGACACGGTTTCCTGAACAGTCATGCACCCGCATTTTCCTGTTATGACCCTTATACCGTCGGCGGTGGGCACGGGAGCAGCCGGAACGGGTTCCGCGGCGGCGGTTTCGCACGGTGCCGCAACAGGCACCTGCGTGGGCGTCTGCGGCGCCCTCCTGCGCTTCAAGAGCGCAACCGCGAGTAAGACGGCGGCCACAATCAAAGCCCCGCCAAAGGCGCTATAATCGCCGCCAATGAGGCAGGCCAACGCCATGACGCAGACGACGCCGCAAGCAATAAACAAACCTTTTCCTTTCATGCCGGATCCCCTTTCTGTGGGAGCATTACGCGGTGAAATGCTGATTATTACCACATTATGCTGACTATTACCACACCGCAATTATAAGTGACAAACGGAAACAAGTCAAGGAGGCGCAACCGCGTGACACAAGAGTTTTTGCAGGACGCCATTGTGGAGGATCTGAAACAGCTTTTTTCCCACTACACCCTGACCAATTCCCTGGGCGTCGAGCGGGCGGTGAAAATCGTCCCGCAGGGCCTCCCCATTCGTGAGGGCGACGACGAAGAAACCGACACGGAAGCGCCGCCGGAGCCTTATGTGGCCGTGAAACTTTCGGACGGAGAGGTGACGGCGCAGGACGCGCGGCAGACCGTAAACGTGGTCATGGTCATTTGCGTGTGCGATCCGGATCCGAACCGCCAGGGCTACCGCGACGCCCTCCACATCGTCAACGAGATCGTGAGGCATTACGAACGTGACGGGATCGTGTCAAACCGCTATGAAGCGCAGCACCCGATCCGGTGGGCGACCCAGGAGGAGGACACACACCCGTATTATTTCGCCGCCGTGGGGCTGCCGTTCTACGCACCGGCGATTTTCAAGGAGGTGCCAGAAACATAATGGCGAAACCCAAAAAGGCCGAACAGGCCACCACCGTGGTTTACTGCGGCCCGTCCATTCCGGGCGTGGCGAAGCAGTACACCGCATACACCAACGGGATCCCCACCGCGCTGGCGGAGGCTATCGTGAAGCAGCCGGCCATGGAGGGCCTGGTGGTGCCCCTGGAGCAGCTGCCGGAGGCCATGAAGAACCTGCGGAGCGGCACGGGGCATATTTCCCGCCTGTATCGTCTGGTACAGGCCAAACACTAAACAGGAGGTAGAAGAACATGGCATACAAACACGGTGTATATAACACCGAGCAGGCCACCAGCCTGACCGTACCCGTTCAGGGCAGCGCCGGCCTGCAGGTCATTTTCGGCACGGCGCCCATTCACCTGGCGAAAGACCCCGCGGCGGCGGTCAACACCCCCAAACTGGTTTACAGCTACAAGGAGGCTGTGGAGGCCGTCGGCTATTCGGACGATTTCGAGAACTTCACCCTTTGCCAGAGCATTTCCGCGTGTTTCCAGGTTTTCAACGTCGCACCCATTATCCTGGTGAACGTGCTGGATCCCAATAAGGCGGCCCACGTCACGCAGAACCAGGCGGAAAGCTGCGACGTTGTGGACGGCGTGGTGCTGTACGACAAGAAATATGTGCTGCTGAACACCCTGACCGTGAAGAACGGCAGCGCCACCCTGGTGGCCGGAAGCGACTACGAGGCGGCACATGAGGACGACGGCAGCGTGGCTATTACGCTGCTTTCCACGGCGGCCAAGGAGGCCGAAAGCCTGACCGTGAGCAGCACCAGCCTGAAACCCTCCGGCGTGACCGCTGCCGACATTGTGGGCGGCGTGGACGCCTCCACCGGCAAGGAAACCGGCCTGGAACTGATCCGCCAGATTTACCCCACCCTGGGCATGGTGCCCGGCCTGATCCTGGCCCCCGGCTGGAGCCACAACCCCACCGTTGCGGCAGCCCTCCAGGCCAAGACCGAGAACATCAACGGCAATTTTAATTGCAGCTGCCTTTTGGACATTTCCGCGGACAGCGACGGCGCGGTGGTTTACACCAGCGTAAAGGGCGCCAAGGAGGCCATGGGCGCCAGTTCCGCCCATGCGGTGGCCCTGTGGCCCATGGTGGCCGTGGGCGAGAAGAAATATTATTTCTCCGCCATGTTCGCCGCCCTGACGGCCTACACGGACGCCAACAACGCAGACGTGCCCTACGAAAGCCCGTCCAATAAGGACCTGCGGATCACCGCCACGGTTCTGAAAGACGGCACCACGGTGGCGCTGGATCAGCAGCAGGCCAACGACGTACTGAACGCCAACGGCGTCATTACCGCGATCAATGCCAACGGGTTCAAATCCTGGGGCAACAACACCGCGGCCTATCCCTCCACCACGGATCCGAAAGATCGCTGGTGGGCTGTGCGCCGGTTCTTTGACTGGGACGGAAATAATTTCATTCAGACTTATTTCCAGAAAGTTGACCAGCCGGGCAATAAGCGCCTGATCCAGTCTATTGTGGACAGCCAGAACATTATCGGCAACGGCTACGTTGCCCGCGACTACTGCGCCGGTTATCGCGTGGAGTTCCGCAGCGACGAAAACCCCGTCACCAACCTGCTGGCCGGCCACCTGACCGTACACACCTACCTGGCCCCGTACATTCCTGCGGAATATATCGAAAATATCCGTGAGTATGACGTGGACGCCCTGGAAAGCGCAATCGGAGGTGAATAAAGATGAACACGATCCCCACTAAGATCAACCGTTACAACGTCTACAACAAGGGAAACCGCCTGCTGGGTGTCGGTGATGAAATGACGCTGCCGGACTTTGAGCCGTCCAGCGAAACCGTGACCGGCGCCGGGATCCTGGGTGAGATCGACGACCCCACCGTGGGCTATTTCGGCAATCAGGAACTGGAAATCCCGTTCCGCCTGCTGGACAAGGAAACCGCCGACATGATGGACATGACCAAGGCCGTGCAGCTGGAGATCCGCGGCGCACAGCAGACCACGAACACCGAGGGCGATATTGAGTTCAGGCCCATGCGCGTAGTGGTCCGTGGCCGCGGCGGTAAGCTGACCACCGGCAAGGTCAAGGCAGGCAGCCCCATGGACACCGCGATCACGCTGACCATTCTTTACATTCTCATTGAGGTGGACAGCAAAACCGTGGTGGAACTGGACAAGCTGAACGAGGTTTACAAGGTCAACGGCGTGGACGTTCTGGCCAAGATCAAGGAGATGTGCTGACATGAGCGACGAAAAGAGAATGGACACCGCCCTGCTGGCGGAGAACGACGAAAACACCGCGGCGGAGGAAAACGCCCTGGTTATGAAGCTGGACAAGCCTTTCACCTTTGAGGGGCAGACGTACACCGAGGTGGATCTGTCCGGCCTGGAGGACACCACGGCGGCAGACCTACAGGCCGTGGGCCGTTTCGTGACGAAGAAGAACCCGGCGGCGAACCCCGCAACCGTGGAAATGACGCTGGAATACGCCCAGTTCATGGCGGCCCGCGTCGCCCACCTGCCGCTGGAGTTTTTCGAGCGCCTCCCCGCAAAGGAGGCCATCAAGCTGAAAGGCATTGTCGTGGGTTTTCTTTACGGCGGGGCTGGGGACAACTAACGCCCGCCGTCATAAACAGGGCCTGCGTCGGGTTGTCCATACAACTGCGGACAGGGCTGGATTATCTTCTGGCCCTGTCCGTTTCGGACTTGAACGAACTGGCGGACACGGTGACGCAGTACGCGGAGGAGGTGGCAAAACATGGCCGGCAAAAATAAAACCTATGAGCTAATGCTGAAAATCGGCGGCAAGGTGGACGGTTCCCTGAAAACCGCCTGCAGCACCGCAGACAAGAACCTGGCTGCGCTGGGGAAAACGGCAAAGACCGCGGGAAAGATCGCTGCCGGTGCCATGGCAGCAGCCGCCACCGCTGTGGCGACCCTGGGAACCGCTGCGGTGAAATCCGCGGCGGAGTATGAGGCCCAGCTGGCCAACGTTTCCACGCTGCTGACCGGAACGGAGGCAGAGGTGGCCGCACGAACGGCGGAAATTGGGGATCAGGTTCTGGAAATCTCCAACCGCACGGGCGTGGCCACGGCTGACCTGACGGACGGAATGTATCAGGTGGTTTCCGCTTTCGGTGACAGCGCAGACGCCGCGGCCATTCTGGAAACCGCGGCAAAATCCGCAGCGGCGGGAAACGCGACCACGACGGACAGTATCAACCTACTTTCTGCCGTAACCAAGGGTTACGGCGACACCTCCGCAGAGGCGGTGCAGCAGGCGGCGGATCTGGCGTTTGCCACCGTAAGACTGGGCCAAACCTCTTTCCCAGAACTGGCCGCAGGCATGGGCAAGGTCATTCCCCTGGCCAGTACCCTGGGGCTGGAGCAGGAACAGCTATGGGGCGCCATGGCCACGCTGACCGGCGTTACAGGTTCCACGGCGGAAGTGGTTACGCAGATGAAAGCCACAATGCAGGCGTTCCTCTCCCCGTCCAAGAATATGCAGGCCGCCCTTAAAAATATGGGCTACGAAAGCGGCCAGGCGCTGCTTGAAAGTAAGGGCCTGCAGGGATCCCTGGAAGCCCTAAAGGACGCCGTGGGCGGTGACGAACTGGCGTTTGCGGGCCTGTTCTCCTCTGTGGAGGCACAAACCGCGGTGCTGGCCATGGCAGGCAACCAGGCCGACAACCTGACCAGCAAGACGGCGGAAATGTACGAAGCCACCGGCGCGGCAAATACCGCCTTTGAGCGGCAGACCGACACCCTGGCATACGACATTCAGATGATTAAAAACCTGGGTGCCAATTTCTTGACGCAGCTGGGAACCAACATTCTGCCGTATGTGCGGGAGTTCGCGGAGGCGGCCCTGCCGGTGGTTTCGGAGGCGCTGGAGAAGATCGGCGGCTACATGACCGGAACCATCATTCCGGCGGCGGAAACCGCGGTGAAGTGGATTTCGGAACACCGTACCCTGATCCTGGCGCTGGCGGCGGGTATTGCCACCGCTGTGGCGGCCTACAAGGCGTATAAAGTGGCGGTCACCGCCTACAACGCAGTTATGGCCGTGTATAAAGTGGTCACCGCGGCAAGCGCCACGGGCACCTTTACCCTGGCGGGTGCCATGACGGCCCTAAACATTCCCGTGCTGGCAGTTGTGGCCGCCATCGGCTTGGCTGTGGCCGCGGGGATCCTGATTTATAAGAACTGGGACAAGATCAAGGCCAAGGCCGTGGAACTGGGCGCGAAGATCTCCGAGGTATGGGGAAACATCAAGACCGGCGTTTCCGAGGCCGCGGGGATCCTGATTTATAAGAACTGGGACAAGATCAAGGCCAAGGCCGTGGAACTGGGCGCGAAGATCTCCGAGGTATGGGGAAACATCAAGACCGGCGTTTCCGAGGCCGTGGCGAACCTGGTTTCTGCGTTCCAGTCTAATTTCCCCCTGCTGTCCGCTTATTTGAGCGGGTGGTGGGAAAGCGTTTCGGCGGCCTGGGAGAACGTCAAGGCCATTTTTACCAATATCATTGACTTTGTGCAGAACGTATTTGCAGGCAACTGGAGCGCCGCCTGGGACAATATCGTGGCCATTTTCGGAAACGTGTTTGGCATGATCGTGAACCTGGCGAAAGCCCCCATAAACGGGGTTATTTCCGCAATCAACTGGGTGCTGGAGAAGATCAACAGCATTTCCGTGACGATCCCGGACTGGGTTCCGGGCGTCGGCGGGCAAACCCTGGGCTTTAACATTCCGACGATCCCCGCCCTGGCTGCCGGTGGTATTGCCACGGCGCCCACGCTGGCGCAGATCGGTGAGGGCGGAGAGCCGGAGGCGGTGCTGCCGCTGTCCAAGCTGGCGGCCCTCCTGGACGAATGGACGAAGCCGAAGCCGACGCCGGGCGGCGGAACGGGCGGCGGCGGTGAAACCGTCGTTTTCTCCCCGGTATTCAATTTCTACGGCGGGACGCCGAGCCGCGAGGAGGCCGAGGAGGCCGGGCGGATTAGTTTCGCAGAGTTCAAGAAACTGTATAGGCAGATGAAAGCCGAGGAGAAGCGCAAGCAATTCAGCCCGACATAAGAGGAGGACCACACCATGGAAAGCACCTACACCACCAAGCAGGGGGACGTATGGGACAAGATCGCCTATGAGGTGTACGGCGACGAAGAATACACCGGCTGGCTGATGGAAAACAATTTCCCGTTGCTGGACACGTTCGTGTTTGACGCCGGGGTGGTCCTCCAGACCCCGGCCCCGCCGGAGCAGACAGCGGCCAATGACCTGCCGATCTGGAGGAGCAAGGTATGAATACACGGCGGGCGTATGTAGACCTGATTTACAACGGAACTGCGGCCACGGCGGAAATTTCCGGTTTCGTGACGGATATTTCATACACGGATCCGGCCAGCGGAGAGGCGGACAGCCTGGACATTTCGCTGCAAGACCGGGATCGCCGGTGGACGGGGGCGTGGATCCCCGTCGCCGGTGACACCCTGGCCGCGACGATCCGGGCGCTGAACTGCCAGTATTCCGGGGACAACCGGATCCTGCCGTGCGGTTTCTTTATCGTGGACAGTTTCGGCTTTTCCGGCTGGCCGGTTTCCGGGAGCATTTCCGCGATCTCCACGCCGCTGGACAGCAGTTTCACCACCACCCAGCGGACAAAGACCTGGGAAAACGTGACCATAAAGGAGATCGGAACCGAGATCGCAGGCCGCGCCGGTATCGCGCTGGCCTGGGACGTGGAGGGCGACCCGTTCACGATCAAGAGCGTGGAGCAATCGGAACAAACCGACTGCGAATTTTACATGAACCTGTGCGACACCTACGGGCTGGCCATGAAAGTCTACGCCCAAAAGATCGTGGTGTATGACCGGGAGGCGTACAAGAAAAAGGGCGCGGCGGCGGTGCTGTCCCCGTCCAGTATGAAATCCTGGTCATGGCAGCAGGATCAGGCCGGCACCTACACCGGCGGGGAGTTCACATACACCAGCCCGGCCACGGAAAAGGAAATCAAGGTGACCGTGGGCAAGGGCAGCAGGATCCTAAAGCAAAGCGGCAAGGCCGACAGCAAGGCCGACGCGGAGCGGAAGATCAAGGCGGCGGTGGCCAAGGCCAACCACGGCAAGACCAAACTTTCCGCCACCATTGTGGGAAACGCCTCCCTGGTGGCCTCCCAATGCGTTCAGGTGACGGGGCTGGGGAAACTGTCCGGCAAGTATTACGTTGACAGCATTACCCACAACGTCAGCGGATCCGGCGGTTACACCATGGATCTGGAAATGTCGCTGGTGGAGGAATGACGCGAGGAGGAACGCATGGAAAACAATATCCGGCTGGGTAAGATTTCAGCCATTGATTACGCTGCGGGCACGGTCCGCGTGGTGTACCACGAAAAGGACGACGCCGTGACGGCCCCCATTCCCCTGATTTCGTCAGAGTATTTCATGCCGGAGGTGGACGACATGGTTATGGTGCTTCACCTCTCCAACGGCACGGAGGCGGGCGTGGTCCTGGGTCGCCCGTGGAGTGAGAAGAACAAGCCCCCGGAGGGTTCCAAAGGGCTTTACCGCAAAGACCTGGCCCGTTCGCCGGGTGAGGCCATGATCCGCTATAAGGACGGCACCCTGACCATTAAGGCCGCCAAGGTAGTGATCGACGGCACCGTGACCGTCAGCGGCGACGTGACCGCCGACGGGGTTTCCCTGGACAACCACACCCACACGGACAGCATGGGCGGCGGAACCACCGGACCGTCGTAAGGAGGCGATTTACACATGATCGGAACGCTGGGGCGCAAAATCATTTTCGAGGTGAGCGACGACAGGGTTTTGACCTTTGAGAGCATGAGCCGCGAGGTTTCCGGGCGCTGGACGGAACACGAAGTTTTAGGCGTGAAGCCGAAAGCGGAGTATTTAGGGCCTGGCCTCCAGACCATAAGCCTGACCATTCACCTGTCCGCTGCCCTGGGCGTGAAGCCGCGGCGGATCCTGGACACGGTGGAGCGCATGGTGGAAAGCGGTTCGGCGGAGTACCTGGTGATCGGCGGCAGACTGGTGGGCCGTCGCCCGTTCCGCGTCACGGGTTCGAGTGAAGCCTGGGACAAGGTTTACAGTCGCGGAGAACTGGCCAAGGCCACCCTGACCATTTCACTGGGGGAATACGCATGAACGAAAACGACCTTTTTAATTTCCAACTGGAATATACGTTTACGGCGGACTGGCTGGCGGAACTGGATCGCCAGCTGGCCCTCCTGCTGTCCACACGGGAGGGCACCATGCCGCTGGATCGGGCTTTCGGCCTGAACATGGATTTTGTGGATATGCCGCCGGAGGCCGCAAAAAGCCTTTACGCGGCGGAGGTCACCGAAAAGGTGTCTAAATTCATACCGGAGGTGCGGGTGCAGGAAGTGACCTGGACCGGCGGCAACACCGGCAAACTTTTTCCCAAGGTGGTGATAACAAGTGCCTGATATTTCCGCAATTCAGAACACCCCGGACGTGTCTTTCATTGACAATAAGACCATTGACGACGTGCGCGGGGATATGGTGGCAGACTTTGAGGCGTTTATGCTCCAAGCGACCGGCAGCAAGGTGTCCCTGGGCCGTGCCTCTGTCCACCGCATGATCCTGTATTCGGCGGCGGCGCAGATTTACCAAGCCATGCAGTACGTTGACCGAGCGGGCAAGCAAAGCCTGCTGAAATACTCCTATTCGGAGTTCCTGGACAATCTGGCGCTGCTGAAAGGCGTTACCAGAGAACCCGCCAAGGCAGCCACGACCACGATCCGCTTTACCGCGTCGGCCACCAGGACGCTGGCCACGCCGATCCCGGCGGGCACCAGGGTTTCCTCCAGCGGTTCCATTTATTTCAGCACGGTGGAGTACGCGGAGATCCCGGCGGGCAGCCTGACGGTGGACGTGCTGGCGGAGTGTACCGCCACCGGCGACGCAGGCAACGGCCTGGCGCCCGGTGAGGTGTCCACCATTGTGGATCCCGTTCCCTACATTACCAGCGCCGTGAACCAGAATACCACGGAGGGCGGCGCAGACGTGGAGGACGACGAAAGCCTGGCGGAGCGGGTTTACCTGGCCCCCGGCGCCTATTCTACGGCAGGCCCGGAGGACGGATACCTGTACCACGCCAAGAAGTACAACGCCGCTATCGGTGACGTGGTGGCCACCAGCGACCACGAAGCGGGCCAGGTGGATATTGTTTTCATCATGGCTGACGGTTCCACACCGGGCGCGGCCATGATCTCCGGCCTGCAGGCGTACCTCTCCGGCAAGACGATCCGCCCCATGACGGACAAGCTGACCGTGAAAGCCCCGGAGGAGGTCACATACAGCATTAACCTGACGTATTACATCAACCGAAGCGACAGCGCCAGAGCGGTGGCAATTCAGGCGGCGGTGGCCCAGGCCGTGGAGGAATATAAAACCTGGCAGCGCACCATTGGCCGCGACGTGAACCCGTCGCAGCTGGCCGCCATGGTCATGGAGGCAGGCGCCAAGCGCGTCACCGTGACCGCACCGACGTTCGCGGCGGTGGCCGCCACCAAGGTGGCAGCATTGACCGGATCGGCCACCGTGACGTATGGAGGGCTGGAAGATGATTAAACTTTCCGGCAGCCGCTTCACGGACATTATGCCGGAGAACCTGGCGGAGCAGCCGGAGATCCAGGCGCTTGCCTACGCTGTGGGCAGGCAGGTGGAGAAGCTGCTGGCCTATGCCGACGGCGCCCGCACCTACGCGGCGATCTACGCCGTGCCGGAAAAGGTGCTGGATCTGCTGGCCGTGGAACTGCGTACCCCGTCCTATGACGAAAACTTTTCCATTAAGGTCAAGCGGACCCTGATTGCGGAAAGCCTGCTGTTTTACGCGCAGATGGGCACCCCGGCGGCGGTGAACCGGATCATTGAAACCATTTTCCAGGCCGGCCATATCAGCGAGTGGTGGGAATACGGCGGGAAACCCTATCACTTCAAGGCATACACCACGAACCCGGCCATTACGTCGGACGACGTGGAGGAGTTCAAGCGGGTGCTGGGCACCGTCAAGCGCCTTTCCGCCTGGCTGGACGAAATCGTGTTGGATCTGTCCACACCTCCGGCGGAGGTATTCGTGGGCCATTGGATCCACACGGGCGACTTTATCACCCTGCAAAGGGCGACTATGTAACAGGAGGTTATCAGCCATGTTTCAGGCCCCGAAACTGACAGACGCCGGCAAAAACCTGTATTACAGGAATATGGCCGGTGAGGGGATCAAATTCACAACCATTCAGCTGGGCAACGGCACGATCAGCGGCCCGATCTCCGCCATGACGGCCCTTGTCAGCGCCGTGGTGACCATCGACGCCGTGGTGAAGAACAACGCGGAGCAGTACGCCGACGTGTCCGGCCATTTCTCCAACGCCGAACTGGAGGAGGGTTTTTACTGGCGTGAAATCGGCGTGTTTGCGGCGGATCCCGATTACCCCGACGACCGCAGCCACGACATTCTTTACTGCTACCAAAACGCTTATGACACGGCGGACTTTATCCCCGTGGCCTCGGTGGAAACGGTGGAAAAAAACATCACCGTGCCCATTATCGTGGGCGACGCCTCCACGGTGTCCTGCACCCTGTCCGGTTCGCAGGTGCTGGTGTCGGAGGCAGACCTGGAGGCACACAACAAGGACGCGAACGCCCACAATGCCCTGTTTGAGAAGATCAACAAGGGACTGGAGAAGAAGCAGGACACGATCAACATTAAGGGCATTTTGAAAGGCGACCAAGACGCGGCGGGAAACCCCACCGTGACAAAGGCCACGCCGGGCGTGGACTACCAGCAGCCCACCCAGGTGCTGACGGAAAGTGACGCCATGGCCCTGACGGACACGGTCCCGTTTTTCTCCGGTTCTGCCGGGCAAAATCGCAAGGTCACGCTGAAAAAGCTAAAGGAGGCCCTGGGCGTCCAGTCTGCCAGTATCAACGTGACGACCTGCGCCGGCGCAACGGTGGTTTGTACCGACGGAGAAACCACCCTGAACGGCGTGGGTTCCACCAAGTTCTCCCTGCCGGAGAACACCGGCACCTGGGAGGTAACGGCCACCCTGGACGGCCACACGGCCAGCGCCGTGGTGGAGGTCACCGGCGCCATGCAGTACAACGTGGATCTGGTGATTACCTCCAGCGTGGCAGTTACCCACGCGCCCACGAAAACCGCCTACAACGTGGGGGAAACATTCGACCCCACCGGCCTGGTAGTCACCGCCACCTATGCCGACGGCACCACGGAGGACGTAACCGACGGCTGCACGTTCAGCCCCACCGTCATGACGGCCAGCACCACGGCGGTGACGATCACATACCAGCGGGCGGGCGTGACGGTCACGACCACCCAGGCGGTCACGGTCCTGGAACTGTCCAGCATTTCCGTGAAAACCGCCCCCACCAAGACCGCGTATTACATCGGTGAGAGTTTCGACGCCACCGGAATGGTGATTGAGGCCACCATGTCCAACGGCACCAAAAAGACCGTGACGGGCTGGACCTACACCCCCAGCGGCACCCTTTCCAAGACGGACACGGCGGTGACGATCTCCTACACGGAAAACGGCGTCACCAAGACCTGCACCCAGGCGATCACGATCCGCACCCTGTCCAGCATTTCCGTGACGACGGCGCCAACCAAAACCGCCTATAAGTACGGGGAGAAGTTCAGCAGCGCCGGAATGGTGATTACCGCCAAATATTCGGACAACGCCACCCGCGTGGTGACCGGCTGGACCTATTCGCCCACCGGCGCCCTGGGGCTGACCAATACCACGATCACGATCACCTATGCGGAGGGCGGCGTGAGTAAGACCTGCACCCAGGCCATTACCGTGAGCAACTACCTTTCCAGTATCGCCGTGACGACCCCGCCCACCAAAACCGCCTATTTCACCGGTGAAACATTCAGCAGCACCGGAATGGTGGTCACCGCCACCATGGCGGACGGCAGCAAAAAGACCGTCACCGGCTACACCTGCAGCCCCACCACCATGGCGGCCAGCACCACGGCGGTGACTGTCAGCTATACCGAGGGCGGCGTGACCAAGACGACCACCACCCCGGTGACAGTCACCAGCATTTCCAACACCCTGGCCTCCAACAGCTGGGCAACGATCCGCGCCGTGTCCGACGCCGGAAAGGGGTCCAATTACTGGAGCGTGGGCGACGCCAAGGGGATCACGATCAACGGCAAGGTGGGCGCCACGACGATCTCCAACCTGTCCATTTCCGTGTTTATCCTGGGTTTCAACCACAACGCCAGCCGCGAGGGCAGCAACCGGATCCATTTCCAGATCGGCAAGATTAACGGCACCCTGGTGGGCCTGGTAGACAGCAATTACGGCAACTATACCAGCACCACCGGCGCCTTTACCATGAACACGTCGAACACGAACAGCGGCGGGTGGAATAACAGCCACATGAGAAAGACCGTGCTGGGCAGCAACAGCGCAAGCGCCACCAGCCCCACGGCCAACACCCTGCTGGCGGCCCTGCCGGCGGATCTCCGGGCGGTTATGAAGCCGGCCACCAAGTACAGCGACAACACCGGCGGCGGAAGCAACACCGCCAGCTATGTCACCAGCACCACGGACCTGCTGCCGCTGCTTTCGGAGTTTGAATACCACGGCGCCAGGACCTACGCCAACAGCGCAGAGCAGAATTACCAAGCCCAATATGACTATTACAAGGCCGGAAACAGCAAGGTGCATTATAAGCACAACGCCACCGGTACGGCGGCCAGTGCGTGGTGCCGTTCCGTCTATTCGGACTACAGCCACCGTTTCTGCCTTGTCTACACCGACGGCAGCGCCAACGATTACAACGCCAACTTTTCCTGGGCGCTGGCCCCCTGCTTTTTTGTCTAATCGCCGCAGCATATCCGGCAAAATCCCGCCCACGGAAGTGGGCGGGAACCCGGACAGAGAAAGAAAACCCCGTGAGGTGAAAGAATGTCAGTTCTGAAAGAAAAACGGACCGTGAGCAAGGCGGAGTATGTGAACACCGCGAACCAGATTTATGTGGAAACGGTGGGATTTTTGACGCGGCTTTCCGCCCGTTACTCCCGCCTGATCGCAGAGGGCGCCGCGCGGCTGGCCGGCGAAGTCATGGACAACGCCGAAAAGGCCAACAAAATATACCCGTCGGACGAACAGCGCAAAGCCCAGCGCAAGGCGCATTTGCTGGAGGCGCTGGCCTCCCTCTCCGCGCTGGACGTGCGCCTGACCCACGCCTATCTGGTTATGTACCAGAACCCGCAAGGGTGCTTTACGGCGCCCAGCGGAAAGACGGTCCCACCCAAGGAGGCCATGGACAAGCTGGACCGCATGGCGCAGAGCCTGGGCGAACTGATAGACCGGGAGGAAACCCTGCTGCGGAATATCCTGGAGAGCGACAGGAAGCGGAAATAAGTCATTTTTATGGGTGTATCTTTGAAAACGCGCCGGGAGGCAGGGCGGCTTTTCCCTCTGACGGCGGCCAATGCGTGGTGCCGTTCCGTCAATTCGGACAACAGCAACAATTTCTGCCTTGTCAACACCGACGGCAGCGCCAACAATAACAACGCCAACAATTCCTGGGCGCTGGCCCCCTGATTTTACATAACTGGGTCAAATGCAGTAACGGATGTGAACCGGACCCATGTAAAAGGAAAGATACTTCCCTGGCGAAAGCCTGAAACTGCCCGCTGATGATCCCGCGCGGACGCTGCTTGCATGGCGGGGGTATTGTGCTAACCCCGTTTCATGCGCTGGATCAACGCAGTTTAGAAGCACACCGACACCACAACTGTACGGAGGGCGAATACTTTTCTATGACAAGCGAACAGCGCCGCGAGGCGCGTTACAGACGCCGCCAGGCAAGGCGGCAGGCAAAGCGAAAGGCCCGCAGCGACGCCCTGGGGCCGATTGAGGAAGTTTTCAGCTTCCGGGCCATGTTTTTCTATGGCCGGAAGTGCTGCAACGGCGTGAGGTGGAAAGCCAGCACACAGCGGTTTGAAATGCACCTGTTTTCCGGCACCGCCAAGCGCCGGCACAAGATCCTGAATGGAACGTGGAGGCCGGGCAAAACCGCCCATTTCACCCTGAAAGAGCGGGGCAAGGTCCGGCCCATAGACGCGCCGCACATTGAGGATCGGCAGGTTTACAAGGTTCTGACCAAAAAGGTGCTGGTGCCGCTGTATGTGCCCGGCATGATCTACGACAACAAGGCCAGCCAGAAAGGCGGCGGCCTGCATTTCCATTACAAACGCCTGGCCAAGCACCTGCGGGATCATTACCGCAGGCACGGCCTGGAGGGCGCCCTGTTCCTGATGGATTTTCACCACTTTTTCCCGGACGCGCCCCACGCGCTGCTGTATGAGCGCCACCGGGACATGATCCTAAACCCGAACCTGCGGCAGCTGGCCGATCTGGTGGTGGCCTCTGTGCCCGGCGGCGTGGGTATGCCGCTGGGCGTGGAACCCAGCCAGCAGGAAATGGTGGCGCTGCCGTCCTCCCTGGACAACCGGATCAAAGCCCAGCTTTCGATCCACGGCGCTGCCCATTACATGGATGACTATTACACCATTCTGCCGTCGAAGCAGGCGGCGGAGGTGACCGCGGCGGACGTGATCGGCCACGCGGAGGCCATGGGCCTGCAGGTCAACGCCGGAAAGTCAAAGGTGGTTCCGTTCTCCAGGCCGTTCCGGTTCTGCAAAGCCAAGTTTCAGGTGACGGACACCGGCGCCGTGAAGATCCACGGCTGCCGGGACGGCATGAAACGGGCGCGGCGGAAACTGCGGCTTTTCCAGGCGCGTGTGGCCAGCGGTGAAATGACGGTGGAGCAGGTGGCCCAATGGCTGCAAACCCCGATTTCCTATTATGAGAACTTCAACGATCACGGCAGGGTGCTGAAACTGCGGCGGCTATTCTATGCGATTTTCAAAACGGAGGTGTGAACCATGTTCAAGATCACGAAAGACGGGGCGACCCTGGCCATGACCGAGGCCCCCAACTACATCAAGCAGGCGGAAAACGGCTGTTTCGTGCTGTGCCCGGAGGCGGAGGCCACGGGGATCGCGCACAACGGCACCGTTTACCACCTCCTGGGCCGCCCCGATATGGAGGGAGTGGAAACCACGGTCATGCTGGAGGAAGCCGACGCGGGCGCGGAGATCTCCAAAGCGACCGACGCCACGGGGATCGTATTTGTCACCATGGCAGAGGCTGGCAGCGTGGACGCCACAACGGCGGCGGAACACGCGGATCTGTTCAGCCCCTGGGCGGTGCCGGTGGCCTATACCGTGGGCCAGATCCGCAGATACACGGACGGGAAGCTGTATAAATGCGTACAGGCCCATACGTCACAAGCGGACTGGACGCCGGACACGGCCACAAGCCTGTGGACGCCGGTTTCCGATCCGGCGGAGGAATGGCCGGAATGGTCCCAGCCGGTGGGCGCACATGACGCATACAGCAAGGACGCCAAGGTGTCCCACAACGGAAAGCATTGGATCAGTACCGTGGACAGCAACGTGTGGGAGCCTGGCGTGTACGGCTGGAGCGAGGCGACGGAGGAAACGGAGGTGTAAGCCGTGGGCGCTGCCTATATCGTAAGAAAACGGGCGCGGTTTGTGAGTATCAACGGCCCTGTGAACCTCCCGTATGGCACCCCTGTGGACGCTGCGGACGGGTTCCTGGTACATAATGGCCGCCCGCTGTGCGCGGCCACCAGCGAGAGCGCACACCGCTATTTTGCACGAAACGACGACGGAAACGGGAAAGCCCGCGGCGCCCTGATTGACGCCATCACGGCCAAGCTGGAGCGGAAAGACGCAGGCCATCAAATGCGCTGGGATCTCCTGTGGAGCGACCCGGAGGCGCAGAAATTACGCCACCCGGATCATGTGGATTTCTGGCTGTGGGGCCATGCCTTTTTTGAGGCGGACATGGCAGACCTGGAACACGTCGCCGCGCTGATCGGTGCGAGGGGGTGACGCTGCCATGGATTATATGAAACTGGTGGCGGACCTCTGCCAGATCATCGACCGGCAAAACGAGATCACCCAGGCCATGGCGGAGCAGCTGGGCCAGCGCGACGCCCTCCGGTATGAGGAGGAAATGGCGGCGGTCCGGCGGGACTACGCCGCCGCCATGGGGGAGGTGGACCCGTGCAAAAGCTGATTGAAACGTTGTCCACCGTGAGCGTGGGGCAGGTGCTGGCCGGCGGCGCCGGTGTGATCGCGCTGGCGTCCGTGTTCATCGAAATTACCCCGGTGAAGATCAACCCCGTTTCCAAGTTCCTGGCCTGGCTGGGGCGGAAGATCAACGGCGAAGTTATTTCCAAGGTGGACAAGCTGGAGGAACAGATCACCACCATGCAAAAGGTGAACGACGAACAGGAGGCCATAAACTGCCGTTACCGGATCCTGCGGTTTGGGGACGAAGTGAAGCACGGCACCCGGCACAGCCAGGAGCATTTCGAGCAGATCCTGGCCGACATTGACGCATACGAAATCTTTTGCAAGGATCACAAGGATTTCAAAAACAACAAAACCAGAGTGACCACGGAGCGGATCCTGGACGTTTACCGCGAGTGCGTGGAAACGGACGATTTTCTGTAATGGGAGGCAGCCGTGAAAATCTTTATTGTGGCCGCGGCGGCGTGGGCTGCCGGTGCCCTCCTGGGCTACTGCGCGGCGCGGTGGGCATACCGCCGCCTGCGGAAACGCCTCCGGGCGCTGCGTGAGGAGCAGAAACCGGCCAAGGCGAAGCTGGGCACCATGGACAGGATCCTGGTGCTGGAGGCCGTTTTCCTGATTTCCTACACGGTGGCCGATCTGGTGGTTTTCTGGCACACCGGATCCGAGCCTGCCACGCTGACCGGCTGCGTGTTCGGCGTGTGCGGCCTGGAAAACGGCGTCATGGGCTGGATTAAGACCAACAAGGACAAGGCGGCGGACGCCGCCGGAACGAGCGGGAGCGGCACCCAGCCGCCCCCGGAGGAACCGCCCGCGGGCACCGGCGAACCACCGGACGCGGGCCTGTGAGGAGGTATAAACATGACTGGAAACGAACTGCGCCGAAAGGTGGCTGACATTATCAACGCATGGGACGGAGCGACCAGAGGCAGCGCCAAGCACCTGGAGATCCTGAACATCTACAACAACCACAAGCCCCTGGCCAGAGGCTGCCGCGTACAGGTGAATGACGCCCATTGTGCCACCACCACCTCCGCGGCGTACATCAAGGCCGGGATCGCGGAGTACACCGGGACGGAGTGCGGCGTGGGAAAGTACGTCGAGATCGCCAAGAAAAAAGGGATCTGGACGGAGAGCGACGCGCACACCCCCAAAGTGGGCGACGCCTGCGTGTATGACTGGCAGGACGGCGCCGACTATGCCGCCACCGACAACACCGGCGCCCCGGATCACATCGGCATTGTCACCCAGGTGGGCGGCGGCACCTTTGTGGTCACCGAGGGAAACATGAACGGCGGCAAGGTGGGCAAGCGCACCATGAAAGTGAACGGGCGGTATATCCGCGGTTTCATTACCCCGGACTTTGACATGATCGCCCGGAAGCTGGGCGGCACGTCCGGCGGGACGGCGGACAAGCCCACGGAGCCGAAGACCCCGGCGGCGGGTACATACACCGTAAAGAGCGGCGATACCCTTTCCCGTATCGCGGCGGCCCATGGCACCACCGTGGCCAAGCTGGTGGAGATCAACGGCATTAAAAATCCGAACCTGATCCGCGTGGGCCAGGTCCTCCAGCTGCCCGGCGGCGCTGTCAAGTACACCGTTGTGGCCGGGGACACCCTTTCCCGTATCGCCGCGAAGTACGGCACCACCGCGGCCAAACTGGCGGCGGATAACGGGATCAAAAATCCGAACCTGATCCATGTGGGGCAGGTTATCACCATCAACAAATAATTTTGCCGGAGGTGCTGAAATGGTCATTTTCAAGGCGCTGGCCTGGGTGCTTTCCCTGGCCGCTGTGGTCACCTGGCTGGTGGCCCTGGTACGCTGGGACGGTTCGATCCCATGTGATCGGAGCCAATGCGAAAGCTGCCCATTTCCGCGGTGCCACGAAAATGGCCAGGACGGCACCGGGCAGGAATGAGAGGTAAAAATGGAACAGACTATTATCCGCCTGGCCATCGGCCTGGTTCTCCTGGTGGCTGTCAACGTCGTGCTGGGCAGCCTGAACGCCCTTTTTGACGGGACTTTCGACCGTATCAAATGCCGGAACGGCGTCATTAAGGGGATCATTATTGCCGCCTGTTTCGTCGCTTTCTATGTGGCGGGGCGCCTGAACCCTGATATTGTGGCAATCGACATTGACGGCGAAACGGTCAACGTGGCAACCGCTGCCAACCTGGCCATGGTGACGGCCTATGTGCTGTATGCGAAAGACGTTTTTTCCAAGCTGTCCAAGCTGGTTTTGAGTAAAACGAGCGGGACGCCGGAGCAGACCGGCGGCACCACGCCGCCCGCGCTGGAGGAACCGGCGGACGCGGCGGAGGAAGCCGCAGCAGAATAAAAAAGGAACCCCGGCGCCGCCCTGGCGTCGGGGTTCTTCTGCGGGTCACCTGCTGGCAGGCATAGCCCGCACAACTGTTTTTCTGCTGTATTCATCGGTGAGGACCAACACCACACCGCGCCGCCCATCGGCCAGCGGGACCGTGACCGCCTCCAGCGTAACAGCTGGGGCCGCTTTTGTCGTTTTCTCCATTCTCATTTCCTCCCGTTGAAAAGTTTACGGAACAACCGCCGGAGCGGGACGAACACGGCCACGAATATGACCACGAAAAGCAGGTATTTCATTTTTCCACCCCCTTGACAATTTAGTACTTCGTGCTTTATAGTTGGGGTGCGGAGGTTCGGACCTCCGCACCCCTGGTCTTTACCAGTTCAGCAATTTGAGGATTGCCGCTGTTATCAGACCGGAGACAACGCCCGCCAGAATGTCGGCCAGCAAGTCGGACTTTCTGGCGGGTTGCGCCGTTTTATTACGGCGCTTTTTCTTTGCCATATCAACCACCCCCTTTCTGATTATCATTATATACTTGCGCAAGGTAAAAAGCAAGACGGAATACTGCACAAATATACTTGCGTGAGTTTGTGCATATTATATACTTGCGTAAGTTAATATAATCTGATACAATACAGGAAAAGGAGGCGATCCCATGGAGAAGAAAACAGGGACAGCGGCAACCAAGGCGAAGAACAAATATAACGCCGCGAATTATGAGCGGCTTTACCCATTTGTGAAGAAAGGAAAAAAAGAGAGATACCAGAGAGCGGCGGAAGCTGCCGGGTGTAGTCTTAACGAGTTCATGGAAAAGGCCATGGACAGCCTGGCGGCGGAGATCCTGGGAGAATAAAAAGCATAAGCCCCCGACGCACACAGCGCCGGGGGCGTTTCGGCGTTTGCCCTCCAGAGTGTTCAATATTTTTCGGTGCTGATTATTACCACGGGTTTGCACAGGCCCGTGTGTTAATATCAAGAAAACTGCTGAACATTACCACGCGCCTGGAGGGCTGCCCATGAAAGCGTATGATTTCCACGGGAAAAGAAATATATGCGGTGACCGGATCCGAGAGGCCCGCCTGCGGGCGCGGCTGTCACAGTCTGACCTCTGCCGGCGTCTGCAACTGGCTGGTGTCATTGTGGAGCGGGACGTGATAAGCAGGATTGAGAACGGCGGCAGGTTTGTGGCTGACTTTGAGGTGGTGGTGATCGCGGACGTTCTGGAGGTTTCCGTGGACTGGCTGCTGGGTAAGGAATAGGACGGCGTGGAGTGCTGTATGCACCGCGCCGTCCATATTTTTTTGGAAAGTGAGGGCACGGGCATGAAAGGATATAAGCACCTGACGGAGTTTGACCGGAACAAGATCGCCAGAATGAGAAAAGAGGGCGCCACCATGCGCGAGATCGGCGCGGCCCTGCACGTCAGCGCTGCCACCGTCTGCCGCGAGATCAAGCGCGGGACATACACCTACATGAACGCGGATTATATCGAAGTGACCGAGTATATACCGGAGCGATCACAAGCCCGCTACCGGGCCAACATGGCGGCCAAGGGCGGCCCCCTGAAAATCGGAAGTGATCGCCGGTACGCCGAAACCCTGGAGGCCCTGATCGCTGACGATAATTACAGCCCGGAGGCGGCCCTGCATGAGATTGAGAACCACCCGGAAAAATACGGCAGCTTTGAAACGCGGATCTGCCGTCAAACCCTTTATGCCTATATCGACAAGGGCGTTTTTCTCCGCCTGACCAATAAGGCGCTGCCGTTCAAAGGTTCCCGGCGAAAGAAGAAAACCAAGCACGTCCAGCGGGCGAAGCAACAGCCCAAGGGTGAGAGCATAGAAAAGCGCCCGCCGGAGATCAACGAGCGCCAGGAATTCGGCCACTGGGAAATGGATCTGGTGGTTTCCTGCAAGGGCGGGCATAAATGCCTCCTGGTGCTGACCGAGCGCGTCACCCGTATGGAGGTGATCCGCCTGATCCGCGATAAGACCGCGGCCAGCGTCGTCCGGGCGCTGGACACCATGGAACGGAAATGGGGCGCCCGCTTCCCGCAGGTATTCCAATCCATTACCATGGACAACGGAAGCGAGTTTGCGGACTATATCGGGATCGAACGGTCCGTATATAAACGCTGTGAGAGCAAGCGCACCCGGACATATTACTGTCACCCGTACTGCAGTAGTGAGCGAGGAAGCAACGAAAAACAAAACCAGATGATCCGGCGGAAGTTCCCCAAGGGGACAAACTTTGATAAGGTCACCCAAAAAGACGTGGAGGCGGTGGAAAGCTGGCTGAACAGATACCCCCGCCAACTGCTGGGCTGGGCCTCTGCAGAACAGCTATTCGAGGGCTATTTGCAGACTGTCTAAAAAAATATTTTACTTTTTGTTACGGTTCCTATTGACATTTGCGAGCAGAAATGCTATCAATAAGAGTAACAAAGGGAAATCCCTTGTTACTCTTATTTTTTTGTCGCAATCGGAGGTGAAAAAGCCATGAGCGAAAAATACATTAGCCCCGCCGAGCGGGAGTACATCGCCAAGGCGTGGGGCAATTACGCGAGTGTGGCGGAGATTGCCACGCACCTGGGGAAAGCCAGAAAAACGATCTACGCAGAATTACGGAGAGGCCAGGACGGTGAAAAGCTGGATCGGAACCAGCGCCCCGTCTATGACCCGGAACTGGCGCAGCGCCGTTTCCAGGCTAACCTCCGACGCAGAGGCAAGCCCCAGCAGGCGGGCACCTGATACGGACGCGAGAGGAGAACACCATGGACGAAAGAAACACGGCCATTTCCGCGGCGGAGGTGGCAGACGACAGGGCGGAGATCGCGGCGGCGGTCAAAGCGGCCAAGGCTTTCCGGGACAAGCTGGAGGCCGCCGGGATCTCCTACCACAAATTGCTGGCGCTGGAGGAAGCACAGCACGACATGAACGACCTGGCCCACAATATCCTGCTGGGCTGGGAGAATGGGGAGGGATTTCCGAATGGGTGAACAGAACACCAGCGCCGCGGCGGTTTATCTGGACGGCAAGCCGCTGGGAGCCATCGGAGAATTAGAGTTATCGGAACCGGAACCAGGCGTAACCGCAGAGCGGGCAACGGAAGCCTGCCGGGAACTGAGCGAAGCATGGGCGCAAGCCGTTATGACCATTGAGGCCGTGGCACCCGCTTTCTGCAGATGGATCCGCAAGGTGGCGGCGGAGGTGGAGGCACAGCACGAAATGGAAACGGCGCTGCGCTGGGCGTCGGTTGACAACCGCCCGCTTTATAACCGCTACCGCCACACCAAAAAGAAGCGGATCCGCAAGAAGTACGCCAAGCGGGTCCTGGAGTGGTACAGAACGGAGGTGGCCCCGTGTTGAAGCTAAAAGCCAACAAAACCAGCCTTTACAATCTGGTGGCGACATACAAGCCCCTGCCGGGTATGCGCCGCGTGGATTTCCAGAAAGCGAATGGCCGCCCAGACTACTGGCTGGAGTGGACAACGGACGACGGCCACACGAAAGCGTTTCTTTCCTCCTCCCTGGGGTGCCCGGTTCTGACGATCACGACGCACGACGCGGCGGGCGGGCAGCTGTACCATGAGGCGCACCGCCTTTCCGTTGAGGGCCTGCGGGAGCGCGGCATGGTGGAGGAAGTCACCACCGCCATGGAGAGGAGGCGACAGGCACATGGCTGACCATATCCCCCTCCCCGCCAAGCAGTACAGCGTGATCTATGCGGATCCGCCGTGGGCATACCAGCAGGCCGGAGCCACCGCGAAAGCCCGCGGCACCGCCGTGAAGCATTACCCCACCATGACCACCGCGGAAATATGCGCCCTGCCGGTGCGCGAAATCGTCCGAGGGGGGGCGGCCTGCTTTATGTGGGCAACGTTCCCCAATATCGCGGAGGCAATCAAGGTCATGGAGGCGTGGGGCTTTACATACAAAACCGCGGCCTTTGTGTGGGTCAAAAAGAACCGCAAGAACGGCGGCAATTTCATGGGCATGGGCGCCTATACCCGCGCAAATGCGGAGGTGTGCCTGCTGGGCGTCACGCCGGGCTTTAAGGCCAAGACGCAGATCCGCGCACACAATGTCCACCAGATCATAGAAGCCCCGTTCGAGGGGCACAGCAAGAAACCAGACGAAACCCGCCGGCGGATCGTGGAACTGCTGGGCGACGTGCCCAGGCTGGAAATGTTCGCCCGCCAGAGGGCTGACGGCTGGGACGCCTGGGGCAACGAAGCCCCGGAAGCATAGGAGGAACGGCAAATGTCTGATTTTTTAGAAAGAAACGGCCAGCGGGCCATGACCACCCTTTTCAAAAATCTGTTTCTGGCCAGCGTCCACCGCACCGGCGCGGAGGAACTACTGGAGCGGCTGGAGAATGAAACGGACTTTTTCGAGGCCCCGGCGGGAGCCAAGCACCACGGCGCTTTCCCCGGTGGCCTGGTTGTTCACAGCCTGAACGTTTATTACCGCCTGCGGGAGATTACGATCCGCGATCTGACGGACGCAGACGCGCCGGGGCCTGCCACCCTCTCCGAGCAGGAGGAGGAAACCGTGGCGATCCTGGGGCTGCTGCATGACGTGTGCAAGGCTGGCGTATACCATGCCGAAACCAAGCGCCGCAGGAACCCGGAAACGGGCGTGTGGGAGGACTACCTGGGTTATACGTTCCGGGATCCCCTCCCCCTGGGACACGGGGAAAAGAGCCTGTACCAGATTGCCCGCTTTATCCGCCTGGAGGATCACGAAGCCCTGGCAATCCGCTGGCACATGGGGGCCTATGACGCGGCGGCCCGTACAGACCTGCGGGACCTGTCCGCAGCTATGGACGCAACGCCATGGGTGTGGCGGCTGCATGAGGCTGATATGTGCGCCGCCCATATCGACGAAAGGGGCGCGGACGAATGACCAAACTGTTATGTAAGCCCTGCGCCGTCGATCTGGCGGCCAGGGGCAAGACTGTAAAACCCGTCGCGCAGAGGTGCGAGAAAATCACCTGTTCGGAGTGCGGACGCCGCCGGTTCGGTATCACCTATGAGGCGACCGGACGGGCCACCAGAAAAAAGGAGGTAACGAAGAAATGAGCCAGAAAGGCGAAAAATACGCCCGCCGCATGGAGCGGCGCGTGGACAAGCTGGAGCAGGACGTGGCGGCCATCACCACCGAGCAGACCACCCAAGGGGTGCGGATCTCTGCCGTAGAGGACGATCTGGCCGTTTACCGGGCGGCGGTGTCCGCCCGTGAGTTGAAACAGGCCGCGGCGGAGGTCAAGGCCGCCAAGGAGCGCAGAACCGCCCGTGCGGCGGAGCGGGAGCGCAAAGCCCGCCGACGCAATAAGGTTCTGGCTTTTATCGCCCTGGCGCTGTTCGTTGCCATCTGCGTGGTCATGGTGGCCAAGGCGTACAGCGAGGAACCGGCGGCGGAACCTGCCGCGCCGGAAGCGTCAGCGGCCCCGGCGGCAATCCTGCCCACGGAACTGCTATTCACCGCGGCGGAGGAGGAATACATGGAGGATCCGCAGGAAGCGGAAAAGATCGAGGAGGCGCTGCTGGCGCAGGGTTATTTCTCTCTGGCGGTTCCCATGCCCTACGAATGGCAGGACTACATGAGGACGTACTGCGAGGAATACGGCTGCCCTTACCCTCTGGCCCTGGCGGTGGCACAGACTGAAAGCAATTTCGACATGGACGCCGTGGGCGCCTCCGGTGAGGTGGGGATCATGCAGTTAAACCCCGGCCCCGGCGGTTCCTATCACGCAGAAATCCAGGCGGCCACGGGGCTGGATCCCACCACCGCCTCCGGGAATATTGCGGGCGGCTGCTACAAGCTGGGCCTGTATCTGGCCAAGTATGGCAGCGTCGAAAAGGCCGCCATGGCCTACAACATGGGCGAGGGCGGCGCGAGAAGCGCATGGGCCAGCGGGATCACCTCCACCGACTACTCCAAGGCCGTCAAGGAGGCCATGGAAACATGGGAATGTACGGTGAACGCCTGGGGCGGGGTATAACCCGCGAGGCCGCCCGCAGGTATGAAACGTCTGTGACGGAGCGGGCGCGGCGGGAACGCTGGCAGGCCAGCGGCTACGCCAGAGTAGTGAGCCGAAAATATGGCACCGTCGTGGTGCCGCACGGTTCCAATTTTGCCGCCCTGCTGAACGCGGCGGAGGTTTGGGGCTGTGACTGGACAGAAATACGGGACGCAGAGGTGTGGAGGGCCGACAAGGAGGAAAGGCCGGTGCCTATGCCGCACCTTATATAAAAGGAGGGTTTCAAATGCTGATTAACGAGGGCGGGCTGATCCGCGCCATCAAAAGAGCCTATAAAGCGGGCGGGTACACCGTCCTGAACACCGGCAACGACGTGGCTATTTACACGGATCACTGGCTTGCCATGGCCAACCGCGCCCTGCTGCCGCGCAAGGTGCTGGCCACCATCGTGGAACACATGGGCATGATCCCGGAGCGAGATATGCCCACGTCGATCATTAAGGACACGGAGCCGCAGCTGGTTTTGAGAGAAACGGCGGCGGACGATATGGACCACTGGCGCGGCGGTGACCGCGGCGAGGAGGTCACCATGGTGCCGGTGATTATGCAGGGGTTCCAGATTTACCAGCCGCCCGGCGGCGGTGCCTGCTGGGGCGTCCCCCTGTACCTGGTGGACATGATCGAGCGGGATCCGGCGGAGCATACCGGCGCGGACGTGATCGACAAGGATCGCCTGCTGTGGGAGGCCGACGGCGAGGCCGTCGTGATTACTGCAGTACGGAAAGCCTGTTCCGGCTGGGCAAAGGAATGGGAGCGGGCCGTGTGGAACGCCCTGGAGGGTGTGGACCTCCACAAAGAGGAGGCCGGACGGTGAACAACTTTGAAAGGATCACAGCCTCCCCGGAGGCCCTGGGGGATTTCCTGGGCGCCCTCCCTATCCTGTCCGGCCCGTGGGACGACGATTTTCACCGGGTATTTTGTGACAGCTGCGACGCGGAGAACTGCGACGCCGAAAACTGCGCCCACCAAGCTGAACGGAATAGCCCTACCTGGTGGCTAAAACGAGAGTACGACGACACGGATCTAACAACCGCACCGGAAGAAATAAAAGCCGCCATTCTGGAAAACGACAAGCTGTTACGCGAACGGGAGGCGGGAAAATGAAAATACTGATCGGCGGAAGCCCTTGCACACATTGGAGTATCGCACAGACGAAGAACCGCGAAACGGAAGCCAGCGGCATAGGCTGGGAACTGTTCTTGAATTACCGTATTGCGCGGGATAAGTACCAGCCGGATTTTTTCCTGTACGAAAACAATAAAAGTATGTCGCCCGCTATCCGGGCACAGATCACGGCAGAGTTAGGCGTGGAGCCTGTCCTGATTAACAGCGCCCTGGTGAGCGCACAGAACCGCCAGCGCCTGTATTGGGTGGGTAGACGGAACCCGGACGGCACATACAGCCAGGTGACGGTGGAGCAACCGGTGGACCGTGGGATCCTCCTGCGCGACATTCTGGAAAGCGGTGTCTGCTGGAAAGAAAAAGGGTATGCCCTGCTGTCCACAACCGGCGGAACCACGGCGGGCGACATGGTTTCCAGACACCAGCGGAATGGTGCGGCGGAACCTGTTGCCATTAAACCGCTGACCGAAAAAGAAATGGATTATATGGTGCGCGAAACCAAGGACGGGCGGAACCATTTTGATTTCGACTATTTCCACGACGCGACGCAGGAAAAAAGCGCCTGCGTGACGGCGAACACCCACAAGGGTGTCCCGTATAACGTTCTGGTGGAGCCGGTGAGGATCGGAACCATTGAGAACGACGCGAAAAACCCGGATCACGACAGCCAGCAGTACCGCGTCTATTCACCGGACGCCAAAAGCGTGACCCTCTGCGGGAATGGCGGCGGCCTGGGTGCAAAAACCGGGCTTTATGCCGTGCCTGTGGCTGGGCGCGTCGTGGGGCGCAGGATCAACGAGCAGGGGCACCGCGACGATTACAACGAGGAGATCGAGCGGGTCCAGCGTTTCGAGGTAAACGAGGATCCGAATAAAACAAATTGCCTGTCAACCGTGGAAAAAGACAATATGATCGCTGTCCCGGTTCCCGTCCGCGTCGGCGCCATGCCGAACAGGGACGGCGAACTGGGCACCAGCCAGAGCCGCCGCATTTACAGCACGGACGGCAAAAGCGTTTCCCTGCAGGCAAGGCCGAACGGCGGCGGTGCTGATGGAGCAGCCACCGGCCTGTATGCCGTGCCCGTTATCCCGGACGGGAAAGGGCAGTTTGTAATTAAGGCGCCAGACGGGAAAGAAATCCCGGTTTATGAGGTTCGCGGCGGGCGGATCACCATCAAAGGAAAGACATACCCCATTAAACTGGCAGACGGATTTTACATCATTCGCAAGCTGACCGTGACGGAGTGTAAACGCCTCCAGACCGTACCGGACACATACACCTTTCCCGTCAGCGACACCCAGGCGTATAAAATGCTGGGCAACGGCTGGACCGTGGACGTGATCGCCCACATTATAAGCCATTTTACCGGACTGACGGAGGAGCCGGTGGAAGTGCTTTCTATGTACGACGGTATGAGTTGCGGCCATATTGCGCTGGACAAGCTGGGCGCGACGATCACCGCCTACTATGCAACCGAGATTGACAAATACGCCGTACAGACCACACAGCACAATTTCCCGGACACCGTGCAGCTGGGCGACGCTTTCCAGGTCCGTGCGGAGGACTGGCACCTGCCGGAACCTGCGGAAATGGAGGCCCCCGCCAATGGCTGAAATAATCCTGACGGGTGATGCGCTGGAGCAACTGCGGCAGTTGCCGCCCGAAAGCGTCCATACCTGCGTCACCTCCCCGCCCTACTATAATTTGCGAGATTATGGCGCGGCGGGGCAAATCGGAAACGAGGCCAGCGTGGAGGAATACCTGCAATCGCTGGTTTCCGTTTTCCGTGAGGTTCGGCGAGTTCTGCGGGCGGACGGAACCCTGTGGGTGAACATGGGCGACAGCTACGCCACCAGATCAGGAAGCCAGCCGCCGACGAATACCCGTAATTCCTGCGGCCACACGGCAAAGCATACGCCGCGGGGTTACAAATACAAAGACCTGATCGGCGTTCCCTGGCAGCTGGCTTTTGCCCTCCGGGCAGACGGGTGGTATTTGCGCCAGGATATTATATGGAACAAATCCAACTGTATGCCGGAGAGCGTCCGGGATCGCTGCACCAAGAGCCACGAATATATTTTTCTGCTTTCCAAATCGGAACGCTATTATTTCGACGCGGCGGCGATCAGCGAACCCGTTACATCAACCAAGGGCAACGCCAGGACGTTCCGCGGCGGCGGTGCCTACACTGGCGGGCAGGCACATGACAACAGTGCCAAGGTGGAGCGCAAGAGCCACGGGAACCGAGAAAACCAGACAGGACGCCGGAACAAGCGGGACGTGTGGACCGTAAGCACAAACGGCTTTCGCGGTGCCCATTTTGCCGTGTTTCCTGAAAAGCTGATCGAACCCTGCATTTTGGCCGGCTGCCCGGAGGGCGGCACGGTCCTGGATCCGTTCGCCGGGAGCGGCACCACCGGAGTGGTGGCCAAGCGTCTGGGGCGCGATTTCATAGGCTGCGAGATCAACCCCGACTATGCACAAATGGCAGCTGACAGAATAGCAGCGGCCACGCCGTAAGGAGGGCACCGTGGAAGTAACTGTAAATATGACCGCAGAGGAGTTCCTGGAGTTTGTGGCCTGGGGAAAAGACCGGGACTATTACAAAAGCAGACTGGACAAGGAACTGAACAAGCGGGAAATGCTGGCAAAGAAAACGTGCTGGGCCATTGACGAAGATCCGAAGAAGCCCGGCAAGGTCAAGATCATTGACCAAGAACACGCGGTGGAACTGTTGGAAATGGCCAAGGATTACCTGGCATAAAAAAGAAAGCCACCTGCGCCCGGTGCTGTCAACACGGCGCAGGTGGCAATATAGACGACGGAAAACCGTCCGATATACCTATATTATATCAGGTTCCCGGACGGAATACAAGCCGGAAAAAGCAACGGGGCCACGGCCCCGTATAGCGCCGGTAAGAGTGATTAGTAAAGTGACCAGCAGCAGAAAAGGAGGCACCCATGGCCTACGTTCATAGGGTGGTGAAAGCTGGTTCGTGTGTCGAACACAAGAAAATGCAGTCTTTCCGGGTTCACACCAAAGGAGTGAAGCGCGGCCCCAATATCGGCCACACCAGCGAGAAGCAGGAGCGGATCAACGAGCGGACGGCGGAGGAACATTTGCGCTGGGACATAAACGCCAATTTCGGCCATAGGGATCTCCACGCCGTTCTCCACTACTACGTCAAAGACAGTTCTTTTGAGGAAATCCTGGAGAACAAGGCCGCCTTTCTGCGGAACCTGCGGAAACTCTGCAAAAAGCGCGGGATCACGTTCAAGGCTGTGGTGGTCATAGAAACCAAGCGCATGACCAACCCGCACATTCACGTTATCATTTCCCGCATGGATCCGGAAATCATCACGGAGGCGTGGGAGAACGTCCCCAGGGGCGGCGGTGGTATCAGTTTCAAGCCTATGGACAGGCGCGGGAACCACTACAAGCTGGCTGCCTACCTGATGAAAGAAAGCCGTTCCACCATGGAGAGGTACAGAGAGATCGGCAAGCGCGGGAAGCGGTACAGCAAAACGCAGAACATGGACAAGCCGGAAATCACATACACCGCCGTGCCTGCGTCCAGCTGGAGAAAGGACCCTAAAGCGAGAAAGGGCGCCGTGCTGTATAAGTTCGACGACGGATCCACCTGCCGGAGCGGGTGGCATGAGATCAGCGGTTACCCATACCAGGAATATTTCGAGATTTTCAACGAATAGGAGGGTTTTCTGTGAAAATCTACATATCAGGCAAGATCACCGGGGACAGGCGTTATAAAGCCAAGTTCCGAGAGGTGGAAAAGAAGCTGGTGGCGGCGGGCCATATCGTCCTGAACCCCGCCACGGCACCGGAGGGGCTGCGCCCCGTGGATTATATGCGCCTGTGTTTCGCCATGATGGAGGCGGCGGACGTGGTTCTGTTCATGCAGGACTACCAGGAAAGCCGCGGCGCCATGCTGGAATGGGCGTGGTGCCAGTACGTCGGAAAACAGACGTGTTTTGACCTGGCGGCGTTCGGAGGTGCGGGGGCATGAGTATTATTTGCATAGCCAAGGGAACGGCCACCATAGGCCGGACGACGCTGGGCGCAGATGGGCAGATCATAAGCCAGACGCCGGCGCGGTGGGAGCATGACCCGGACGGCGGGTGCGTCGCCCTCTGGACGATGAACCCGGAAACCGAGGAACAGGAGGCCCCGGCGCGTATCTATGGCGACTGGCAGGCGTCGGAATACCTGGGCGACGTTCTGGCGGAACTGAAACCGCGCCGCAAGGTGAACCTGCCGGATTTCCCGGCAATCGTCCGCGCGGCCATGGCCGACGGTATGGACATTTGCGTGTACTGCCAGAGTTTCGGCTGTAACGAGTGCATAGTGAACGAGTGGAAAAGCGAAAGGAGCGACGAAGAATGAACAAGACAAAAATTGACTGGGCCACAATGTCCTGGAACCCCGTAACCGGCTGCCGCCATGGCTGCCCGTACTGCTACGCCAGGCGAACGGCCACACGCTTCAACGCAGGGCTGGAGGATCCGGCCCCGCTGGCCGGCGGCCTCCATGTGCTGCCGGAGAAGATCAAGGCGACGCCATACCCGTATGGTTTCGAGCCTACCCTGCACCGCTACCGCCTGGGCCAGCCGCAGAACACAAAAGAACCGCAGACCGTGTTTGTTTGCAGCATGGCGGATCTGTTTGGGCGCTGGGTGCCCACCTCCTGGATCGTGGAGGTGCTGGACGCCTGCCGCAAGGCACCCCAGCACCGCTATTTGTTCCTGACAAAGAACCCGGCCCGGTATCTGGAGTTGGACCACCTGGCCCTCCTGCCCCACGAAAGCAATTTCTGGTATGGCAGCACCGTGGCGAACATGGACGCGGTGGGAATGTACGTCATGCAGTGTGTGAACATCAACAGCTTTTGGAGCATGGAGCCGCTGCTGGGGCCGGTGGACATGGCCGCGGCGGAGGGTTTACCGGAGTGGGTGATCCTGGGCGCCGAAACCGGCAACCGACCGGACAAGGTGACGCCCGCCCGCGAGTGGGTGGACAACATCGTGGCATTTTGCGAGGAGAACGAGATCCCTGTGTTCTTCAAGGACAATCTGCGGAAGTATTTCCCGGATCTCCCTGCCTCTGCTTTCCCCTGGGAGGTGTGAGCCGTGGAAAACACCGAGAAAGTGGAGATCGGTTACGCCGTGCCGAAAGAACGCTGGCAGGAAGCAGCCAAGAACCTGGAGGAACTGGGGAACGTGCTGGCCGCTGGATTTCTGAAACAGAACAAGGACGGGCGTGGGAAAGAGGACGCAGACGCGCTTATGGCGGACATTGTGCTGGCCTGCATGGCGCTCCATCATGTGGCGGAGTTCGCAACGGACAAATGCCGGATCATTCCGCTGCCCGACAAGAACGGAGGTTAATATGCTGGCTGTGCTTATGAGCATGAAACCGGAGTGGTGGGAGAAAATCCTGGCCGGGGACAAAGTGCTGGAAATCAGGAAAACGCACCCGCAGAGCAAAAACCACACGGATCTGGAATGGCCGTTGACGGTGCTGGTGTACGTCAGCGGCACCGGGGCGGTGCAAGGTCAATTCCTCTGCCCCGGCTACATGGAAACCAATTTCATGCCGTATCTGGAAAAGCTGTCATGCGTACCGCTGGCAGATCTGAAAGAATACGCCGGCGGGAAATGCCTTTCCGGCTGGATCGTCCGGTCACCGGAGAAGTTCGACGCGCCCAGCCCTCTGGCGGAGTTCGGCCTGGATCGTCCTCCCATGTCGTGGCAGTATGTGGAGATCCCGGACGCAGAGGAGGTGTGAGCGTGAAAGAATATTGCAAAAACGCCCTGATTATATGCGCCGACATGACGCTGCTTGTAGTCTGCTGGGGACTGGCAGAGTTCGCGCTGGGGGTGCTACGAATAGAAACTGGCCTGACAGACTGGGCTATGGGCGGAATCATACTGGCAGTAGCCCTAATCGGTGCGGCGCTCAGAACAGCCAGAGAGCGCCGGAGAAAGGAACGGGCCGCAAAATATGTCCCATTAGTCCTGG
>ERZ808258.115-NODE-115-length-42728-cov-5.521243_pt1 | contig 42728 bp, 42 predicted proteins | sample MGYA00521280_ERZ808258 | MGnify/ENA primary metagenome ERZ808258 (study PRJEB31516, sample SAMN03275585) | gut metagenome | biome: mammalia-associated habitat; material: feces | host: Papio cynocephalus | place: Kenya | collected 2012-07-19 ...
ACACAATTCAGTGAATAGCGAATTGTGAATTTGAGGTATCGTTATACCTTTAATGTTGTGGAGCGTTGAGACCACCTAGTAGTATCTATGCTTGCATAGTATGAACGGCAACGCAATGAAACAACAAGTTTGTTATTTAAACAAACATAACGGACTGAGGTTATTGCCGCTCAGAACGGCACTGATGTCACTCTAGGCGAAACTACTTATCGTAAATATGTTCAGATTGACCTAGTAAGTGGCACTGAGAGCTATAATCTTCCCGTGAAGCCCGTTCTTAAGACTGGCGAGACCAAGTATATTGGCACTATTTATGCAACTTCAAAGAACGGTGATTATCTGAGCGAACTAACTGAGGACGAAGCCGTATCAGCCGATGATAAGTTTACAATCACTCCAAATGATGAGCACACTCCGGCATCTATCACCCTTAATGCGGGCGCAGCCAAGAAGCTGATTGACTCTGGTGCTGTTAAGCTGACTATGGTTTACACTGTGAAGTCTGCCTCTACTGCACAACGCATTGATATTAAGACCGATACTATGCCTGACACTGCTCTAGTAACTGCTTATGGCCTAGTTGCAGATAACTGTGATGGCACTCTGTATCCTTGCGTTATTCATGGTACTGTCCAGATTGATGGCAACTGGACTTGGGAAATTACTGCTGATGGCGACCCTGCCGTTCAGAATATCTCTATGGAGTTCGTTGCCGGATGCAACTCTAATAACCTGTATTCTATCATCATTGATACCGACGAAGATGCAGCTTAATGATTGATTAAATATAGGTAGCACAATTTTGTGCTACCTATATTTTTTATTATTTTAGAAAGGAGGATTAGATGGCTTACGATATAAGTAAAAAGATGAATGTTGGGCATGGTAAGATAATGGCAACATTAATTAATACTTTGTTCCTCCGAAAAACAGATGCAGAAAAACAATATCTCGCCTTAACTGGTGGCACTTTAACTGGCGACGCTACTCTAGATAACAGTTCTCTGTCCATTAAAAAAGACTCCGATACCGCCAAAATAAGTATTGACCAGAATGGAGATTTAGAATTATATAGTGACGGCGATGTGAAGTTTGGCACAAATAATAATAAATATTTCACAGCAAGCCCAAGTTACATATCTTTAAACAACAAGCATAATCATATTTCTGTTGAGCTTGTGAACGGAGAAGGAGTAGATTCTCCGTATGGTGGATTTGATGTTTACGATAACTCAACTGGCATTCCAGAAGTTATTAGTGCGATAAACTCTGGCTATGTTACAGGTATCCCATATCAAGAATATACCGTGAGAGAAGAAGGAAACTTTGTCTGGACTTTTGTTGGCGACGAAGAATTATATGAAACAGTCAAACTCGATTTGAATGGTCTTACTCTCATTAACAAGGATGAGGCTCAGAACGAGTTGACTTCTTTCAAATTTCAGAGCGCAAGTGGCGATATGGCTACAATTAGCAGCATCGCTGGCGATATGCGCTTTGAGGCATCTGAGATTATGTTTAATAATGTCGCAAGTATTGGTTCTGATAGCCTAGACCTTATTGGTGGAAGTAGTATCGAATTTGACTCCGCTAATGATGGAGTTAAGATGTATAGTGTTGAGAACTCTAATGTGCTAACGTTTGATTTTAAAGGTAAGAAAATTACTTTGGATGAAAATGGTTTTAATGGGAAGTCTGCATCTGCAACAAAAGCAGAAAAACTATCTGCCGAAAGGACTGTTTCTGGCGGTTCCGACATTGTGTTAAATTACAAATATGATGGCAGTGGAGACTCGATTGCGGATGTCGGTTTTTATTCTTGTAGTGCCAAAGTTGGTAATAAAAACAACTATCCATTCCACCGTTTTGCAAAAATTGATTTAACAAGTGCTAGTTATGAGGATTGGGCCACAACTCTTTATATATCTCAGGGATATAACAATGGCGGATTTGGTATTTGCCGTATTTCTATGAGAACAAACGGAGTTGGTCTGGGCTCCACAGCGGAAGTTAAATGGCTTTGCAGAAATGGTCTATCTGCCGATTTCGTACAAATCGCAATCGACGCTACCGCTGGGGCGACTCATGCAGATGCGTTTATCAAGACTATAAACCCTTACGCTTCTACATCTATTCGAGCTTTTGCTTCTGAATCCCGTGGGGATATTGAGAGAACTTGGGTTCTGGTTGATTCAGAGGAAGTAAATAATACCGATGCTTCAACTAAACATAATTCTGTAGAGTGCTATAAATCTATCGAAGCTGCTGCTAATGAGATTCATGGTGAGGCATACACAAGCACTGTTACAGGTGTTGACACCATTGTTGAGCAGGCTAAGAGAGACTCAGAGGGTAGAAATATCGCTCATACATATATAACCAACATTGAACAGCAAAGTTATGGTGTTCTTAGAATGACTTACGGTGACGGATTTACTGCAACTGTAAATCTGCTTGCTCAATAAAGAATTGGAAGGGTAATTGTTATGATGGAAGTTCTGACTCCTATTATTATTAATCTAACTCGACTTGTGATTGCTGGTTGTTTTGCTTATCTATGTAAGGCTATCATTCCAGCCATTACTGTTTGGCTAAAACAGGTCGGCCTATATCAAGTTGTTCGTTATTTTGTAAATGCTGCCGAAAAAATGGCTACTACTAAGCAAATCCCAAAAGAAACCAAGAAACAGTGGGTAAAAAATATTCTCGCTAAGATTGGCATTCAGGACAACGAGGTTATTGACGCTTTGATTGAGGGAGCCGTTGAAGAGCTAGACAATCAAAAAGGTAAGGTTGGGGACGCTTTTAACAAGTAACCCCTGTTAAATTTGAAGGCTTAAATTATGAAACATAATAGAATATGTGCTTATTGTGGACGCTCCTATTATGTTTGTTCATCTTGCATTTCTTCGGGTTCATATAAGAACTCTTATTGTTCGCAAGATTGTTTCCGTAGAAGCGTGATGGACAATGGGAGTTTTCAACCAATAATTATTGAAGGAGAAGAAATGAAAACTTTACTAAGAGGAAAGCTTGCTGGTACAGAAATCTTTGTGGACATTATTGGCTATGACCTAGAGCTTGGTAAGTTTGACTGCCACGATGGTGTCACTCGTACGCCAGACGATTTCAGATATTTTGTTATTCCCTGTAATGAGATGAAAAATATCAACGCTTATGTATCTGAGCTAAACGAGAAAAAGTCAAAAACTTCTGCTCGTAAAAAAGCAGAAACAAAACCTGAAATTGAATCTTAAATTGTAGAATACTCGAAAATGAGTTATTTATCCGTATATTTATGGATTTTTGACTCATTTTCTGTTTTAGTGTTATGACAATGAAAGTGAAATTTTATCGTTAAATAAAGTGCTGTAAACACGGGGATTTTTAAGGGTGGGTTGTGGTTGTTTACAGACTTTTTGGATTGAAAGGGATAAAAATATGGAGAAATGTTTCAAACTTTACATTAAAGATGTAACGCATGAACAGCTAATTGGTGTGTTTGATTCTACAATGATTAATGTAAAATCGTTGTATCATTGTATTGATAACCAAGGAAATAGTTTCACACTAACATTCGCAGATGATACCTTGGCAGAGTATCTGCAATTTAACAAGAATATTATGCTACGCTTTATTATTGTTTATGAGCAATATTGTTTTAATCTGCCTGACCCTATGTATCGTCTTGAAAAGTATAGCACAATTAACTATTATCTGTCAAGGACTATCGTTCCTGATGAAGTGCCATATTGGGATTTGATGCTAACTGATGTTGTTAAAAACGGACATAATGAATACTTCTTTACCGAGAATGGCGAGAAGCCGGTGATAAACATTGATGAACATTGGAAAAATTTTTGAGCAGAAGTTCAAAGATAGTATACCAAAAGATGTGGCAGTAATTAGACTGCATGATAGCGCAAGTGGGTTTGGACAAGATAGTAGGTCAACAAGATTCTCTATGAAGTCTCCATTTGACTTTATCTTGTTCAAATCTCCTTGTATGTATTGTCTGGAATTGAAATCAACAGACAAAAAAAGTTTTTCTTTTGAACGTGAGAAACCGACAAAAGAGAATCCTACTAAACGAGAAATTCATTGGCATCAAATCGTGGCTCTTACTGAGTATAATAACTATTGTAATTGTGTATGTGGTTTTGTGTTAGACTTTAGAAATGACGGAACTTATTTCTTGAGTATCAAAGATTTTAATAAATTTAAAGAAGAATCAACAAAGGTTTCAATAAATATTCAGGACTGCATTGATTATGGTGCTGTTCAAATAGATAGAAAATTAAAAAAGAAATATTATAGCTACGATGTAGCAAAACTATTAGATGAGTTAGGAAGTGAGAAAATTGGGAAGAAGAACTGTATATAATAGAATTTATACAGAAGAGATTTGGGCAAAAGTAAACGAAGACAATAAAAATCTATTGAAGGATTATCTTGCATACAAGACTACTGGTGGTCGTTCTCCGCAGACGATTTATCAGTACGAACAAATGATTCGACTGTTTTTTTGTTGGAATTATTTACATAATAAAGACACGTTCTTTGTAGATTTGAAGAAGCGGCAACTTGTCTCTTTCTTTAATTATGCAATTACCGATATGGGATGGTCAAGTAATAGAATTTCTACTATTAAATCTTCGCTATCTTCTATGTCTGATTACATCGAGAATGTTCTTGATGATGAGTTCCCTGACTTTAGAAATATTGTTGTTAAATTGGAGACTCCTGTAAAGCAGACTGTTCGTGAAAAGACAGTTATGAGTGAAGAGCAAATTCAAGATTGTCTCGACAAGTTGGTTGCCGCTAAACGGTATCAGGCGGCTTGCTATCTTGCTCTAGCTGTTAGTTGCGGCGCAAGAAAGGCAGAGCTTATTCAATTTAAGACAGACTGGTTTACTGATGAGAATATTGTTTATGGCTGTATGTGGAAAACACCTGAACAAATTCGTACTAAGGGTCATGGTAAACAAGGCAAGCTACTTTATAAATTTACGTTTATTAAATCGTTTAAGCCATATTATGAAATGTGGATGAAGTATCGCAAAGAGAATAATATCGAGAGCGAATGGTTATTCATTGTAAAAAATGATGATGGCACTTATCGTCAAGCTAGTATTTCGACGGCAGACAGTATTTGCCGTACTATTTCGGCTTTTATGAATACAGATTTTTATAGCCATTGTAGTAGACATCGTTACGTCACTATGATGAAAGAGTCTAAGCTACCCGACGATGTTATTGTTGCGCTTGTCGGGTGGAGCGATTCGTCGATGATTAGGGTCTACAATGACGCAAGAGCAGAAGATATGCTGGATGATTATTTTGATGAGAATGGTATCAAAGACGTAAAAGCTGGAACACTTGATGATATTTAACAAAGGAGATATATGGAACTTCAAGATTTATTAGACCATTATAGTCTTACTATTATTAATAAGCCAAATGAAGTAAGAAATTATACTAAACTTGAGTTAGAAAGTTCTGACGGATACAGATATTACCTTAGTAAAAATAATCTTGTTTGTGCGCAAAGAAGAGATGCCGAATTGTGTAGGTATTTTAGAAATCCATATACCGAACACAATCTTTCTAATTTTCTTATGATAGAAACAAATGGAGATGTTGTAATTAAAGATTTTCAGAATGCTCAAAATGCGCATGACCCAATTCTATTACATTGCAATTCTATTAATTTAGATTATGTTAAAAGCGCCAATGAAATTACCTCTGGGAGATACTATTTAAAACGGCAAATGGATGGGTATAAATTTCCAAAGACTCTTGATTTAGACTATGTTCAAAAAGAAGGGTATAAATATGGCGTTGAAATTGTAGACACAAAATATGTAAATAATTCAACACCTCTCAAATTCATTTGCCTAAAACATAGAAATGTAGGAGTTCAAGAAAGAAGTTGGGCGGCTATACGGAGAGAAAAGTTTTCGTGTAAATATTGTTATTCAGAATACATTGAGTCTGTAAACAGAGGTTTAATGGATTATAAGATAAATCTAAATTATGATGCAATTCAGAAAACGTCTGAAACACTCACGTCAAATGCAAAACAAAGATTTGATGCAAATGTTCCAAAATTGAAAAATCCGTCGATAGAAATAGTTGGTGAATATAAGTCTGCTCATGAAAAGATTGAATGTAAATGTTTAAAGTGTGGAGAAACTTTCTATCTCAGACCAGACCATATTAAACGTGGTATCGGGCATAGTGGTTGTAATAAATCTCTCGGAGAAGAACGTCTTGAAAAATATCTAAAAGAGCATAATATAAATTATATCGGACAGTATCGCTTTGGAGACTGCATTCGTAAAGAAAGAGATATGCCATTTGATTTTTATCTTCCAGACTTAAATATTGCAATAGAATACGATGGTATACAACACTATGAGCCTGTTGTTAAATTTGGTGGGGAAGAAGGCTTTGCGGAGCTAAAATTGAATGATTACTTCAAGACAAATTATTGTATTGAACATAATATAGAACTAATTAGAGTTCCATACACAGAATACAATAGTATGGAAGAATTTCTAAATAACTATTTTAACAAGGATTAAAAGGAGTTGAGTTTATGACACTAAAGACTGTTATTGATAAGCTAAAAGAATATAAAAGCAAGTTGATTGATAAAGAGACTCTTGATAGTTGGCTGTATGAGAATATCAATATTACTAATTATATCTCTATTGGTAATAAATATGCTTATATCCATAAGGTCAATGAAACTTTTTCAGAAGAAATTGCTGAGATTCTAAATAATAAGCTAGATGTTGAACTCGTGTTTATGCGTTATGATATGCACGTTCTGTTTGATATTCTTCTTAAATATACTGATATTGAGATTGCCAAAGAAGATAAAACTCCTGAATATTATGATATTATGGTTGAAACTGAATTTGACCGTTATCTAAAACTAGCTATTGGTAATGATTGTGTCAAATTTATGAATGCTTTTGAAAAGGCTTCTGGTATTAACGAAATCAACACCATAAATATTATTAAGGGCGCTATTGATAACAATATTACTCAGGATAAGATTGATGCTCTTGATAAGGTATTTAAGAAACTGAATACTAAAAAGAATAAGGATTTCTTAGAAGATGTAATGGCATATTCTAATCCTGCCGTTAAGGAGCTAATGGACGGTATGCGTAAGTCTGCTATGGAAGAAGCAGATAAGAAATTAAAGGAGAAATATTCTAAGCCGGAAGGTGATGCAAATGGCGAAACCGTCAGTTGATAACAGAAAACTCCAAGTAGCAATTTGGAATAAGATTGATAAGATTAACGATAACTTTGCAGACGATTATGCTAGAGCTGCTAAAAACATTCTAATGACGATTGCCCAAGAGGGTGTTAAGAAGATTAAGGAATATATAAAAAAGTATTTTTACGATGCAACAACTGAGACTGAATATTATGATAGATTAGGTGCTCAAGGTGGTTTTCTAGCAACTATCAGTTATACTATTGTTGATAAACATGGCGTACCAAATCAGATTAGAATTTACTGTGATTGGGATAAATTAAGACGTGTTTATCAGCCTCATCATGATAAATTTGATGCTCACAACGGTTTTGATAATAAGAAATTTACAGAAGGATTGTACGACTATATAATGGATGGCACTTGGAACTCTCCTTATGGTCATCCACAAACTTCTGGCATTGGTGAAGGTGTTAATGAAGAACTTTCTAAACTTCTTACTGGTAGAGCAAGACAAGAGATTGCGGCTTATATGAAGAAGTATTTCAAAGATACCACTATTAAACACCGTGTTGCTGGTGGTCTTTCTGTTAGTAAAGATACTAAGAGACATAAATAAGGAGGTGGGTAAATGGCACAATCACAAACTGATATTTTTGATTTCGTTATACAACCGAATTTTGACACAAACGAAATAAATAAACAAGGGAATCAATTACAACAAGAGCTTGAGAAATTAGCAATTAGTATTTCTGATATGATTCAGAAAAAAATGGGGTCTGCGTTCCAATTCCCTGCCAATTTTAACACAAGAAGCATCAGTCAGGTAATGGAGCTTGTTACGCAACTCGGTGGAGAATTTAAAAGAACAGGTTCTACAATTACAGCGACATTCAAAGATGCAGACGGCGTTATCAATACAACCGTAAAGAGTATTGAGCCTGCCCTCAAAGCAATAGAAAAAGCTAATGAAGCGGCATTACAGGCTGGTCAGATATCGCCAGCTATGGCAACGCAGCGAGCCAAGAAAATTGAGGATTACAGAACATCAAGCGCAACCTATACTGGAACGGAACAAATAAAAGAACAGGTACAGCTTGAACAGCAAATCATTAAAGCTCTTGAAGACCAATATGCTGCACAAAAGAAAATTATTGATGCACAAGCAAGTGGAAGTGCGGCCAATCAGCAATATTACACCCAAGTAAGAGATATTGCCATATCAGAACAAAATAGGTTACAGAACGAATATCAAGGGTCTCAGGACAATATAAAGGCAACAGAACAAAGACTACAAGCAGAGCAGAAACTTTATAGCACAAAGGTATCTAACCAACAGGCTGAACAGGCCGCTGCTCAAGCAGCAGAGCAGTCTCGACAAGAGCAAGACCAACTTGAGCAGAAGATTATAAAGAGTCTTGAAGAGCAATTTACTTATCAAAAGAAAATTATTGATGCTCAAAACTCTGGGGATAAGGCGAATGAAGATTATTATACTGGGTTGCTAAATATAGCAAAGGGCGAAGAGCAAGTTTATCAGATTCAGTATAATGGTTCTCAAAGCAATATAAAAGCTAAAAAGCAAGAAATTGCTCAAGAGCAGCAACTTTACCAAAAAAAGTCTGATTCTGTAAAGCAAGAAAATGAACTTGTAAATGCTATTAAACAATACGCCAAGCAGTATCAAACTGTTAAACAGCTAGAAAGTAAAGGACAACAAAATACTCAGGCTTATACTGATGCAAAAAATGCCTTACAACAACTAACAACAACTCTTTCTCAATATGGTGTTCAAGTTGTAACAAGCTCTGATGGTACAACTAAACTTGTAGCGCAGCAAAATTCAATGGCTGATAGCTCTAACAAAGTTAAAACAGCGTTGGATAATGCTAATGGCAGTTTAGTAAAAACTGATACTGCGCAAAATTCTTTATCTCAATCTATTCAGTCCAGCGTAGAAAATTTCCTAAAGTATCAGGTGGCTATGGAAGCCATCAACAAAATTACTAGCGAATTTACATCTGCAATCTATGATATGAACGAAGCTATGACACAGGTTCGTATGGTCACAATGGGGTCTTACGAAGATACTGTGGCATTGGCCGATAGTTATACTCAACTTGCAAAGCAACTTGGTACTACTACAACCACAGTTGCAGAAGGTGCAGATGCGTGGCTTTTACTATTGTCTAGGTCACGTTAAATCTCTTTAACTGCTGGAAACTCCTGTAACAGGACAATCAGCAACCAAGACTTTTATAAGTAAGGTTCATCGACTATTATGTAGGAACAAGCGTTCTGAAATGGGAGATATTTGTTAAATTTAACAAATAAAGATATAGTCAGAACTATATAGTAATATATAGAAAATCCTATATGGAATCTCTAAATAAGTAGCGACTATTAGAGTAACAAATTGAAGACAGGGTTATAGCGCTCAAGACGCTATGGAAATGTTGAAGCAGTCAACTACACTGGCCGTCGTTGGTCAGCTTGATGCTCAAGAAAGTACAGACCAACTTACTGCTTGATTTTAAGGCAGACTATGTAGAAATTATATAGTGAAAACACTCTTAACTGCTGGGAACTCTCGTAAGAGACAATCAGCAACCAAGACTTCGTAGAATATTAACAAATAAACTCTTGACAACTATTAAAATATTTGTTATAATACTCTAAGGAGTAAGGCTCAACGACTATCCCGAAAAGGGAGTACACATAAGTATGTGGAAATAGAGTGACGCAAAATGCGTAAGATATAGTCTATTCTTATATGTGAATATAAGTGTTATTTGTAGGTAAATTTATATTAAGGAGTAATTATTTTGATATTAGACAAAGAAGTTGTAATTCTATGTACAAGTTCTAATCTTAAATATTATAAAAATCTTGGATATGATGTAAAAAACGGAGAATATATAACCGTAAAGGTAGAAGATATTCAACGTTGGTCTAAGTGTATTATTAGGGTAAAATGTGATTACTGTGGGGCGATATCAGAAATTCCGTACTACTCGTGTATTACACATAGAAAAATTATTTCTAAGGATTGTTGTAGAAATACCAAGTGTATGAAACAAAAAAGAGAAGAATCTGTTCTAAAAACATATGGTGTTACAGCAGTTTCGCAATTAGAATCTGTACAAGAAGTAAAAAAGAAAAATAATATGATTAAATACGGATGCGTTTGTCCGCTACAAAATGAAGAGATAAAACAAAAGTCTTTAAAAACAATGATGGAAATTTATGGATGTGCACACCCGATGGAATCCGATGTTATAAAACAGAAGATAAAAAATACTTGTCTGGAAAGATATGGTGTAGAAAATGTCGCACAAAATTGCGATATACGAGACAAACAAATGCAAACCATGATTGAAAGATATGGAGATTATAATGTCCCGACATCTTCTCAGCAAATATATATTCAGAATCTATATAATGGAATCTTAAACTTTAAATATAGAGGATTTTTTGGAGATATTCTGCTCGAAGAATATAACATAATTGTAGAATATTCTGGCGGCGGGCATAGAATGCCGGTGATGCGTGGGTTTGAAACTGACGAGGAATTTGACGCAAAACAAGAAACGAGAAGAAAAGTGTTTCTTGATGGTGGGTATAAACAATTTGAGATTATTTCAAAAACAGATGTCCTTCCAGATGATAATTTCCTATTAATCCTAAAAGATAAAGCTATAACTGTTCTTATAGAATATAATTACGAATATTATTCTTATAACTTAGACACAAACGAAGAAACCTACAAATAATAGTGATAAAGTAACGACCTATCACAAATATAAAAGATTACAAAATCTTACAATGTTTCCGTAGAAGATACAAGTCAAATTGTAGATAAACTTGTGCAAGTTGACTTGGCCTATGCAGCTAGTACAGGTGAAATCTCTACGGCATTACAAAAGGTTGCTAGTTCTGCTGGACAGGCAGGAGTAGGACTTGATAAACTAATTGGTCTAATTACTATCTCCGAGGAAAAGACCAGACAAGCACCAGAAGTTATTGGTAGTGCATGGCAAAGTATAATTTCGAGAATTTCAAAAATCACTAGCAAAGTGAACTTAGATGACCTTGTAGATGAACAAGGAATAACTCACACTATCAATGATGCAGACAAAGTATTATCTAAATATGGTATTACTCTAGTTGATACAAATGGTAAAATGCGCGAAATTGGTACTGTTCTTGACGAGATTGGTGCAAAGTGGAACAATATGTCCACTCTTGAGCAGAACCAGTTGGCATATGTGGTTTTAATTAGCTACAATATGAAGTAATTCATAGATATTTGAAATATAAATATTATAATATTCCTATATCGGTGAACTCTGTAAAATGAGAATACCGAGATAATTTCTTGTTAAATTATACAAGAAACATCGTAGAGACTAAGGAGGAATACCCTGTTATAAACAGGTGAAAATATAGTCCGAGCTATAAGGAAACTTATAGAGGAATGGTCAGATGTAAAGACATCTTTAAGAAGAACCGTTCCCGCTTATTATTTATATAATAAGTCACAAAGTAACAGTCTGAGCCGGAACGCGTCAGCGAAATGTTTGTTAAACTATTAACAATATAATACGAACAGGTATATAGCGATATATACAAAAATAGTTCCCTTTAATTGCTGGAACGTCTCGCAAGAGAAAATCAGCAGCCAAGCTCGAAAGAGAAGGTTCAACGACTAGCTATTTTAGCGTACACGCAAGTGCGTGGAAATGGGGGATGTCTGTTAAATCCAGACAAAGATATAGTCTGTTCTTATATGTGAATATAAGACTATTATTATTATAATAGTATATGGAAGTAACGAACCCATATCAACATAAAGTTATCGCAGCTATGGAAGACTATAACCGCGTCTTGGAAGCAACCGAAGTTGCAGAAAATGCAAATGGTGTTGCTGCCGAGAAGATGACGGTTTATAATGAATCTCTTGAAGCTGCACAAAATAGATTAACCGCAAGTATTCAACAATTCGCACAGGACTCTAATCTTGATAGAATCCTTGCATTAGCCTACGACGGTCTGTCCAAAGTCGTAGAAATTCTAAATATTCTACTAAATAAAATTCCAGTTCTATCGCCATTAATCAAGGCAGTCGGAGTTATATTTTTAACCTATTTTGGTGCGAATATGATTTCCAAGCTAACAAAGAGCATATCAATATTTGGGCAGATGGCAGAAGTCATTTCTGGTCTTGGTACGGCAACAAATATCGTCATTCCTACATTCACCCAGATGTTCTCAGGAATCGTTAGCGGCGCTGGTTCCGCTATGACTGCATTAACAGGAATGACAGTAACAATAGGCGGTCTTACTGCACCTATTCTTGGAGTTGTCGCTGCAATAATCGCAATAGGTACTGTTGCAAAATTAGCATGGGATAGCTGGAAAAATGCTCAACCAGAAGCACAAGTTAAAAAGGCTAACGATGCTCTTGAAGAGAGTCAAAAAAATCTTGATGATACCAATAGTAAAATAGCCGAAATTAACAAACAAATTTCAGAAATCAACTCTAAAGGTACTCTAACTTTAGCGGATGAACAGCAAAAAGAGAATCTTCAAGAACAACTTGATGTCCTAAAAGAAATTCAAAAAACTCAAAGTGATATTAACGAGGCGAACAAAATCGCTTCAAAGGAAGCCACTCAAAAAGAAATCAAATCAAGATATGGCGATGATAAATCTGTCGAAGAATATCAATCTTCTTTCGTTGGTATCGCCCCAAGACTTTACGATTCTGAGTCTGCAAGTGTTAATCAACTTCTTGCCAATATTGCTCAGTTAAATAAGGAAAAGCAAGAACTTAATAAGAGTGATGAGAATTATGCAACGAAATTGCAACAGCTTAATTCTCAAATGGACGCTCAAACGTTGGCTTTGCAAAATCAGAAGTTAGCAATTCTCCAAGATATGCAAACTCTGCAAAATCTTGGAGATACTAGTTCTGATGTATATAAGATGCTTCAATCGCAACTTGACACCGTTAATCTTGCTCTTGACCCGTCTAATTTTGAAACCCTAAAAGTGCAAAACTTAATTGACACCGCTGGCATAGAGGATAAGTTGCAGAAAGCTGTTCAAGCTGGTGATGAAGCTGGTCAAAAAACAGCAGAAGCGTATGCAAATAAGTTTGCACACCAAATTTTAAATTCTAGCGATTCTGTAAAAGCAGCTTGGGCGCAAGCCATGAATATTGATGTTAATGATTTAAACATTGATAACTTAACTCAAGAATTGCTTACAAAATTCCAGCAGATGTATGGACAGGTTAATCAAGCGATATTTGAATTAACTTCTGAACAGGTTGCAGACTGGACTACTGCGGCAACAAACGCTCTTGTCACACAAGACGAGGCAATGAAAGATTACATTTCTACCGTAGCGAATATTACAGAAAAACAGGAAATTCTAAATACTGCTTTCAGCGAAATGAAAGAAAAGGGCGAACTTTCTGTCGCTACGGTTCAGAAACTAATTGACCAAGAGCCATCTCTTGTTAGTGCGCTTACAGTAGAAGATGGTCATATTAGAATAAATATTGACTCTTTGCAAGATTTGTCAGATAGTTATTTTGACACGGCCATCGAAGCGAAAAAACAACAAATAGCTCAAACTGAATCTGTAATAGAAGAAACTAAAAAAAGAATAAAAGCTATGCAAGAGGAAATGAGCGCTCTTGCAAAGTTAGTACAGGCTCAAATTGATGCCGGTGAAAGGGTTGATACCACAAATCTTGACCAGCTTCGTGGTATGCAAAGAACTCAACATGAGTTAGAAAAACAAGGTAAACAAGCACAGGCAACATACGATGATTTAAGTGATGAACTTGAGAGCCTTGAAAAATTACAAAGCGCAGGCTTAACTTATACGCCTTCTAAAAAGTCTAGTTCTTCTAAGTCTGGCAAATCTGATGCAGAAAAAGAATTTGAAACTAATATCAAAAATCGCATGAAGTATCTACAGGGTATTGTAAAGCAATACTCACTAGAAGATACTTGGCAAGACCCTGCAACTATTCAGGAGTATACTGACAGTTGGAACGATATGCTTTCCTCTGTCGTTGATACGCCAGAAGCAAGAAAGATAGTAGCTGACGCTCTTAACGTTGACATTAGCGGAATGTCTGACGAAAAAGCTAAAGAACAGCTAACTAAACTTCTCAAAGACCAATACGGTGATATCCAAACAGAGTATCAAAAACTCTTAAAAAATAAAGCCAAAGAAGACCTAAACTCTGCTAAAACTATTATAAACGCCTATAAAGAAGGTGTTTATGGCGCTTGGAGTTCTGATGAGGCCCTAAATGCAGCAAAAGCAGATTATGATAAATTCATTAAAGAAATAACTGAGAACGAGGATTATCGAAAGGCTGTAGCGGAATCTTTAAATCTTGGAGATATTACTGAGAAAACAGTAGAAGAACAAATCAGGATTGTTGTAGAAGCATGGCAGAAATCCACTGGTACACTAGATGACGCTCAACAAGACCTGTATGATGATGCTTCTAAAAATATCAAAGCATTACAAGACGAAATCGAGGATATGCTTGATACAGCAATCGACCTACTTGAAAAAGCAGGCGATTTTCTGTTTGATATGCTAGGCAAGATTTCTGATAGATATGATGCTCAGATTGATAACCTTGATAAGATTTCTGATGAACTCGATGACCAAAAGGATGCTTTTGAAGACAAGATTGACCAGCAGAAAGAACTCCTAAAACTTCAAAAAGAAGAAATGGATAACGCTGATGAACTTGCTGAGAAAAATAAATCTATTGCAGACATTGATGCTCAACTAATGGAGTTGCAATATGACGACTCGGCAGAAGCACAAGCCAAACGTCTAAAACTTCTTGATGAAAGAGCAGAAAAAGAAAAAGACCTTGCTGAATGGCAAAAGGATAACGATTACGATACCAAAGTTGCCGCTCTCGAAAAAGAAAAATCAGAATATGAAAAAACAATTGAAGCAGAGAAAAAGGCAATAGAAGCACAGAAGAAGGTTCTGGAAGAAACCCAAAAACAATTTGAAACCACTCTAAAGAATATTCAGAATGGGTTTAATACGTTTATTAAGATTCTAAGTAGTGATTTGGTTAAGAATTTAATCAGTAAGGCACTAATTAATACAGGTAGCGATACTGTATCTAATCTACTTATTGGTTATAATAAAATATTCGGCTCTGGAATAGATACTGATGTAACAGGTATTGTATCTAAGGCTTTTAAGAGTCTAGGTGAAATCGGAGGGAAGCTTACAGGGGGTATCGACCTTTCTGGTCTTTTTAATGGGTTCGACCTTTCTGGAGTTTTTAAGAATATTGGTACCACTTTAAATGGAATTACTCAAAACTTTAGTAGTTTTGCAAAAGGTATCAGTCGAGTTATACAACCCGGTATACAATCTGCGTCTGGTATTTTCAAAGGTCTTGGTGATACACTTAAAGGTGTATTCAGCCTTGATTGGAATGGAATAGTGCAAACTATGCAACTTGGCCTTGGAACTGTATCTGGCGTAATTGGCGACCTATTTGCTCCAATTGCTAAAGGTGCTGCCTCTATTGGTGACGCAATTGGTTCTGGTATTACCGGCTTCTTCCCGGGGATATTTACCGCATTAGGCACTCTAGTTAGTACGGTTGGAACAGCTATGGGCGGTGTTCTCAGTGCGATTGCAGAAGCCATGGCTAGTATTCCTGTTGTTGGATGGGCGATAGCTGCTGCTGCCGTCGTTGGAGCTGTAGCTCTAGTAGCCACTATAGCATCCATAGTCAGTAAAACAAAAAGCAGTAAAGTATCTCAACCCACTCAATCTTTTACGGCAAAAAAACACCATACTGGTGCGGACTACGTTAAGAAAGAGAATCCTGCTCTTGATAAGATGCTGGGTCTTAACGACGATGAAACGGTTTCTATTCTGCACGTCGGTGAAGCGGTTGTGCCTACATGGGCGAACAATGCGACCAGCTCTTCTAGTAGCAATAGGTTTACAGGTGCGTCAGTTAGTAGTGGAGCCGTAGACACTGCTATTAAATCCGCTAACGTATCTAATGTAAGCTCTAACACTAACAATACTACGAATTCTCCTATCAATATTTCTATGCCAATTAATATTCAAGGTGATGCTGACACTTCAACAGTTACCTCTTTGAAGAAAGAAGCAGACAATATTGTAAATAGAGTTCTTAAAACTATTAATAACCAAACTAGAATCGGAGGCTACAAGAACATAAAAGCTGCTACAGTATAAAATTATTAATTAAATTTAATAGCCGATACTGTTAAGAAGTCTTGATAAGTCGGCATTATGCAAAAGAGGTGAGACTTATTATGCCAATGGGATATCCTTTTATATTTAATGGTATACCAAGTGAAACTTATAATGTTTCTATGGTATTTCTTGATAATTCTTACACTAATAGACCTTCTGGAGGTGACAAAAGCGTTGTAACTGCCTCAATAAGAAGGAACCCAATCAAACAATATCTTGATACTGAATATGAAGACCCTTTGGAATTTGATATAGAAATTGTGTTTGATGAAGCAGTGGACATTTATGAGTTAACCAATGTTAAAAACTGGCTGACCGCTCCTGTAAATTACGAGCAATTACAGATATGTGTAGAAAATTTTGAGAGATTCTATTATAATTGTATTATCCATTTAAATGAAGACCTAATTTATGCAGATGGATACCGTGGTGTGTCTGCGACTGTAGAATGCGATGCACCCTTTGCTCATGAATTTGAAAGAATACAAAAATATACATTAGATTCCGATATTTCGAAAACAAACACTTTTGTATTTGAGAATTATTCAGATGATTTTGAGCTTATGAAACCTATTCTTAAATTTCATATGGCTAAAGCCGGTAATTTTAGTATTAATGTAAAACATTATAGCGAGAATAAATATATGGTTGTAAAAGACGATATCATTTATTTAAATAATGCCACGCATAACCAATGTGTGACGTATTGTAGACTAAATGGATTTTCAGTCGCATATATCAATAGAGCTCTTGATTATAATGTGACGACAACATTTGACCATCTAAATGCGGGAGACACTGTATATCTTGATAATGAAACTTACATTATGACAGTAAATGATATAGAAACGGAAGATATATTTACGAAATTTAACAAAAAATTCTTTAGACTTCCACGAGGTACAAACATACTTTCAGTGTACGGTGTAGCTGACTATATGTATATTGTTTATAAAAATGCTAAACGGTTAGGGGGGAGTTATTATTAATTTTAATTTTGATTTAAATAAGAGATACGAGTATCCGACTATCGAAATTTGTAACCCAAATAAAAAAGTTCTCGGGATTATTTCTGGTATTACCGAATTAGTAATATCTCCTAAATGGGGTTCTTGTTCTGAGGTGTCTTTTACACTACACAGGGAAATAAATGGCAAGAATAATCCTTGTTATAGTAAATTAAAGAAGACCAGACTTATCCATATTGATGGGTTTGGATATTTTACTATTGTTAGTGATGACGAAAACTTTGAGGACAAAATTCCGAATAAAAATATTACCGCATATTCGGCAGAATATCTTTTAAATAACAAAGGAATTAATCTTACATTTGTTACGACAGCTGGAAGTATCAACGATTCTTCTAGCACAACCGTTGTAACAAGCAACTACTTCTTTTATAGTGAAACGCAACCTGAAAAATCTCTTCTAAATCAGCTTATCAAAGCTGCCCCTCAATGGAAATTAGGATATATTAGCGGTTCACTACGAAGCAAGTCTCGTTCGTTTAGCCAAACCGATAAAGGGCTTTATGGATTTCTAACGAACGAAGTCTCGCAATCTTACGAAGCGTTATTTGTGTTTGACAATGAAAACTATATTATAAATGCTTATGATACTACTGAGGTTGTTAAAAACACCAACATCGTTATCTCTTTCGATAATCTTCTAAAAAATGCTAAAGTTAGTGAACTTTCCGATGATATCTATACTGTAATAAATGTGTCAGGAGCAGAGAATTTAAGCATCGCTAAAATCAACCCAAATGGAACAAAGAAACTATTTTGTCTTGACTACTATACCGGTGTTCTTGATAAAACTGCAACTAATTATTATGAAAATTATAACGAATGGATTACTGATAATAATTTAAAAAGAAAAGTTCTCGAATGGGAGAAAGCAAACAAAGAAGCCATCTATGATAAAAGTGCAACTTCTTATGGTGGATGGACTTCGCTACAAAAGAAGTTTAATTTGCTGCTTTTAACCCAACAAGCCGCTTTAAATCAAATGCAATCGTTTTTTGACACTGCCCAACAAAATATGTCCCTTTATACCGACTATTCAGATATAGATAAATTAAAGGTATACGTTAAAAATAAAAACGACCCCGTTACATTTGGTGATGCCAAAAAAAATAAATGGCAGATTACCAACTATTATGAAGTAGATGAATATACTCTTTTTGCAACGACAAGCGGAACCGGCACAGATGCTGACAGAATAACAAAATATGCTTATTGGAAAGCGTATTCTCAGGCGTGCGAAGCAAACCTAAAAATTCTAAAAGAGGGTGGGAAACTATATCTTGTAAGAAAATCAGACTTCGAATCAACTGATGGTTCGTATGAAGAGCCATCGGACAAAAATCCGAATCTTGACTATACTATTCCCACGTCGAAACTCCCCCAAGCGAATGGCGATTCTATAAGTGACAAAGTTTCAAACCATAGTATTACTCCAAGTGGAACATATGCAAAATATTCCATAAATGCTTTAACTCAAGAAATTGCAGATATCCAAAAAGAGCGAGATAAAATTGTAGCTAAATACGCTTACAATACTTATTTTACAGACTCAGAGAAGCTTGCATTAGACCCATTTATTATTGAGGGTAGTTTCTCTGATGACTCTTTTATTGTAACCGATAGTATGGAAACAAAAGACTACTCTGATACGTCCACAAAAGTAGAAGTTGTGCAAGCAGATGGAACTATGGTCGTGAAGACCATAGAAGAGTTAAAACAGACCGATGTCATTATGGATGATATTTATGTTGCCGGGCAACTTGTAGACGCAGGATATGAAAAGCTAAAAGTTGTTAGTCAGCCTAGTTTTTCTTTTGAAGCAGAAAGCACGAACTTTTTCTTTATTGAAAAATTTAAACCATTCATTAATCAACTTACTTCAATTGAAAAAAGCAGAGGAAGTCTTTTTGGTTGTATTTTAAATATTCAGCTTGAGGACGATAATTGGGTTTATCCGTATTTACAAGAATTGGAGATTAACTATGACGACCCAGATAGTTTTACAATGCGATTCGGCAACAGGTTTAGGCTATCGAATGATGCCTATACTTTTAACGAATTGCATAACGAAACTACTAGCGCAGTTTCTAGCGTAGGAAGTCTATTGTCCGCAATTTCTCAACCAGTAACAAATGGTACGATTGATGCTGTAACTGAGTATACAAAGTCCGCTCTAATTGCCGCTAACCAATCAATTAAGGCAACTACGGACAATGAATTTACGTTTGGAAGCTATGGCATTAAGGGTAGAAAAAAATCCAGTGCAGATGGGAACATTAACGGCTTTGCTCCTGAACAACTTTGGATGTCTAATAATAAAATTTGTTTTACAGATGATGGATGGAAGACTACAAAAGCTGTATTCGGCAAGACCACTGTAAACGGTGTTTCTTCTTATGGTCTAATCGCAGACACCATTGTTGGCAAGTTAATAATGGGAAACTCTCTTGAGATTGCAAATTCTGCTAATACCATGACATTTAACGAGAATGGTTTGATTGTTAAGAACAGTGCTGTTTCTGTTACTATTGGGCCAAACGCCGTTATTGATGTTGTCAAAACAACAGGAGCAGGAAATGTAAATGTCTTTAATGTTGACAAAAATGGTAATCTAACAATAACCGGTGGTAAAATTGTTGTTGGCGATGGTAAGATGGGCTATGTTATTGATGGAGCGAATGGCACAATGACTTCTATTGCCAAAGATAGCAATGGAGCACCTCTATTTTCCTTATCTAGAGATGGACATTTAAGTGCATCAGGACTTGCTTTAAGTGGTCAAGAAGTTACTCCTCCATCCACAGACCCAATAACTCCATCGGGAAGCGACGGAATTGTAAACGATGCAGGAACCGGATTTTCTGGGATGGACTTCTTTGCAGCACTAAGAGCCCTTATTGACTTTTTCTGGTTTGGCCCATATGTCGGTATATTAAACCTCGTAGGACGTAGAGACAGCGAAGGATGGAGAAAGATTTGGGGATATTATTCTAAGAGAAGTCTGCAAACTATATTAGATGATTTTGCCGCTGCAAAGTCAACCCTTATTACAGAAAGAAATATCTCAGGAACAATTACTCCTGTAGTCACCCAAATTGTAAATGAAAAAGCGGATAATTTATCTCAAACCTTTATTTCCAGAACAGAGCTGAATGATTATAAAAAATGGAATGATACCAAAGAATACTTGGAAAGCAACTATCAAACTAAAACCAATATGCAAGACTACTATACGTCTCAGCAGATTGATAATTTTGGTTTTGTAAAAAATAGTAGCTTGACGCAAAATTATTACTCAAAATCTGAAATAGATGGCAAATTTGAGACAACAAATACAGATATTTTGACTTGGAAAACAATTACAGTAAATAATGAACAAATTACAGTCCTTACCAAAACCACTACCTAAAACATTTTTATTTGAATAAAAGGAGTATGCAATGGAAAAACAAACGCTAATTTCTCAAGCAGAGCAAATCAAACAAGCCCTAAATGCTATATCTGTTTCTGGGTATGGCAATATCAAAACATTGGCAAACTGTATCGAAGCACTTATGAAACTACAAAAAGATATTGATTCTTACGAAAAAGATATTCAAGAAGCTTTGGCAGAACAAGTAAAGAAAATTATGTCAGAAGCCGAATTGGCTGCCAATGACCAAGGGGTTATTCCCGAAAATATTACAAAACCAAAGCCTAAGCGCATAAAGAAAGAAGGGGATGATAATGAACAGAATTGATACCAAACAATTTAAAGATTATGCTTATCAAATCGATGATATTACATTTTTTCAAGGGGATACAATTACAATCCCATTCCAATTTATTGATTATAATGATGATGTAATTACATTAAAATCGTCCCCTACCTCTAGAACCTATGTTAAATGGTCTCTTTGCCCACTAGGACAATATCAGGCCCCTCTTATCGAGCTAAAGTCCGACACTGTGGGGTCTTCGGCAGGAGATATTGTAATCGACGACGAAACAAACATCGTTTATGTAAATTTGGACGATTCAATAACTCAGAATCTTATCTATGGTAAATACACACAACAGATTGCTTTGTATTATGACTTCCAAGATGGAACTCCTTTAAAGGAATTCCGTAGAGCACAAGGTAATCTGCTTTTTAATTTTAAAATTGATGATATGTAAAATTTAAGGAGGAAAATTATGATTTCTAAAGCATTTGCGCATAAAATTAACGCTGAAATTTTCGGTGGTCAAAATTATGTACCACCCGCCACTTGGTATTTTGGTCTTTCCACACAACCCATTACCGATGGGGCGATTCCCTCTAATGGCGAACCTACTAATCCCGGATATTCTCGCACCCCAATCACTAATAACCAAGTTAGTTTTACAGAACCTACTTCTAGTTCCACTTATCCTCTAAGTTACGTCTCTAACAAGGCGGCTATTACGATGTCTGAGATTACTGGTGGTTCTCAGATTACTGTGCCTTACTTCTTCCTGTCTAGTAGCGAGACCGGTGACACTTGTGAAATTTGGGGTAATTTCGTAAACGCTCGTGTTTTGACTGTTGATTCTCAGCTAATTATTAAGGTTGGTGGAGCTGTTTTCTCACTAGAAAATGCTCAGTGATATGATTAGGGGTGATTAAATGTTGCCTCCTATTAAAATAAAAATTAGCGACCGTGACAAATATATGCATCGCCAATATGAAGACCAAAAAGTAAAAGTAGAACAAAAAAACGGAGCTATTGTAATAAAAGACAAAAAAGATGTTTTAAGAACTGATACAATTCTTGAATATCTTAGCAGCGACTATATTAAACCAATTAAGATTAAGCTATTTGATATTGATATTGTGTACGCTATGTGGATGAAACTTGTCTTAATATTTAATTATGCCAATAATATTAAAGAGAAGTTTACATTAGTCTATCAATACGGAAGACCAGAGCATAGATTAATTACAATTGGAAGAATATATCAAACTTTGGTTAAGAATGAGGCAGAGCCTATCTCTTCTGTTAAATTTATAGACAAAATCGTTCTCGCCCTTGATATATTCAAGGTTGAAGGATTAAAAATTACTATAAGATTTAAGCAAAAAGTTTCTGGGTTACAAGTATATTATGAAACATTTCGCAACAAACTCTTAGTTAAGCATAAAATCGGAATGGCTATTATTGCTTATGCAGAAAATATCATTCCACTAACTCTCAGATTTAAGCAGGAAATAAACCGCCCTATTATGCGATATTATGGCATTCTTGAAGATATTGACTATGCTAGAATAAAAGATATCGCAGATAAAACTATTGGAGAACTTGCAGACAAAACGCTTAACTTTTTAATGACCGGCAGACCAGTACGCTTTTACTTCCGTGCAACCGCAAACACACTTTTAGATGTCTTACAAAGTTTTAAGACTTTGCTTAAAACAAAAGCAGAATCAAGTTCATTCGTAAAATACTATGCACAATCAGCGAGTAAGGTTCTGCAAAAAGCCCAAGTTGATGCGGCAGTGTATACTTATCTAACAATTAAGGATATTGCTGATGATACAATTAGCGACATCTCTGACAAGACAATCGAAGAAATTACAGTCAGATACTCTTAACTCAGATTCTTGTTAAATTCTTTGTATGCATTGCACAAATAATCTAAAATTAAATTAATATTATTTGTGCATATTGTATATTATTTTACTAATAAAACCGTGTTTTTATTCTCCCGGGCATGAGATTGAAACTGCCTTTATTATTTTAAGGAGGACTAATAATGTCAATAGAAACAACTAATTTAGGTCTCGTTCTTTATGACCCCTCTCAGGATAAAGATGAAAAAGTAAGGGACGTAATTAATAATGTCCTAGGATACACAAACTCTAACATGACCAAAATCGATAAAGAAATTGGCGAGGTTAAAGACGGATATCTGCCCCTTGCCGGTGGACAAATGACCGGTAATATTGTACTGATTGATACAGTCCGTTTCGTTGGTGCTCTACAAGGCAATGCGGATACTGCTACAAAAGCATTGCAAGACGGCGACGGAAACGTAATTGTATCAACTTATCCTCAAATTCAAAGCAATGCAGGATATCATAACTCTGTTTATCGTGGCAAAGATATTACTGATAAATTTACAAGTGGCACTTTGTTCGCCAATATTTCTAATGGCACTTTTGAAGACCTGTTTGTTGGTGACTATTTTACCGCGACTTGTAATGGCGTAAGCACCAATTGGCGACTTGCTGGCTTTGACATCTACTATCACTGTGGTGACACTGCATTGACCAGACACCATGCAGTCGTTATCCCTGACCACGCTCTACTTCGTGCAAATATGAATGCAGACCACGTCACGACCGGCGCTTATAAAGGAAGTAGAATGTATGCCGAGACCATCCCTGACCTAGCTACAAAAATTGGCACAATGGTTGGCACTTCTCACTTGATTCAGTACAGAGATTTATTAACGACCACAACGGCAAGCGTCACTTCTGGTGCTTATGGCGGTTGGACTGGCGCATCAAGCAACTGGGAGTGGACTGATACTACCGTGCGTCTGTGTAATGAGGTTGATGTTTATGGTACTAGAGTTTTAAGCTCTAGTTTCTATGACGTGGGTATGGCTTGCGTACAGCTACCACTCTTTGTGTTAAATCCGGCGCTTCGCGTCGAGGCAAACCGTGATTGGTGGTGGCTCTCAACTGTCAGCATTTCGGACAACTTCTGCGGTGTCGGCAACAATGGTGTTGCCGACGGCGGTTGGGCCTCCGCTGTCTCTGGTGTCCGTCCCCGCTTTCTAATCGGGTAATCTGAAATCTCACCCCTATATGGGGTGGGATTTATTTATTTATTTATTTATTTGAATGAAAGGAATATTATAAAATGTCTGTTATTAAAGAAAAACGTTCTTTATCAGAATTAGAGTTTTATCATAACGCATTAAAACTCGACAAAGAATTGAATCAGTTGTTATTAAAAGATTTTGGTATTAGAGATAAAGTACGAGAATTGAAATATTTCTGTAATATTAAAAAATTAGATTCAGAAGATAAAGAAACGTTTCTTAAAATAGTTGAGAAATATAGAATGGATGAAAATATTGTTGAGTCTTATCCACTATGGCTTATTGATTATTATAGAAAATGTATTCTTGACGATATGCAAAAGCTATTTAAGAACATCACGGAAGCGAATAGTATTTATCCAGTGAACATCTCGGAATGGGAAGATAGACGTAAATATCAGACACAAGCAATAGCAGACGCTCAAAATTTGTTACTTACAATGAATCGAATTATTTATAATCTTCCAGTAAATACAAACAAAATGATGCGATTTGTAGATATGATAACGTTAGAAATAAAGCTTCTTCGCGGATGGAGAAAGTCAGGAAATAAATTATTGAAGAAATTAAAAGGTGTAGAGAGCACGTCCCCAGACACCATTGACATTGCTTCAATAAAACAGTAAACTTATATTAATTAGGGTGATTTCTGTAAAGTCAGCAATTCGGACAACTTCTGCAATGTCAACAACAATGGTAATGCCAACAACAATTGGGCCTCCAATGTCAATGGTGTCCGTCCCCGATTTCATGTTATCTTACTAAGTGTAGGCTAATGCCGATAAGACAAATATGAAAGGAGAAATCATCCTTCCTATTTAATCTACGGATTATGGGTAAATAGACGGCCTGATGCGGTTTGATACGTCAAGTACCGCTATAAACTGGCCTTTATTTTTTTTTTTTGAAAGAAGGTATTAATAATTATAGAAAATAATAATGAAGATTTTGATGTAGTATACGATGCTAATTCGCTAATAGAAGCATTTTTCAAATCTGCAAAGGGTAGTGCATGGAAACAATCTGTTCAAAGATATGAAATGAATTTATTAGAGGAAACAAGAAAGTTACAAATTGCGTTAGAAAATGGTTCTTACAGGCAAAAGCCATTTAATGAATTTGAGCTGAACGAGAGAGGTAAAACAAGGGATATAAAAGCTTTTGATATATCTGACCGAGTTGTTCAAAGAAGTTTTTGCGATAATATACTTACGCCGCAATTAGTAAATTATTACATCTATGATAATGGAGCAAGCATAAAGGGAAAAGGAGAATCATTTACAAGAAGAAGATTAGTCGCTCATTTATGCAAATTCTATAGAAAGAATAAATCTAATGACGGCTACGTTCTCAAAATTGATTTTTCAAAATTCTTTGATAATATCGACCATAAAAAATTGTTCAATGTCGTATTGCCAAAGTTAAAAGATGACCGCTCCAAAGCATTGTTTGTCTATATGATTAATATGTTCAGAATAGATGTATCGTATTTAACAGATGAAGAATATGAGCATTTTAGAGATAAACCATTCAACTCACTTGAATATCCACCCGTACCAAACGAACAGCTCACAGGAAAGAGATTCGCAGACATTAGTGTTGGCATTGGAGGTCAACCATCTCAACACGCTGGGCTTATTTATCCAAGTCCAATTGACAATTATTGTAAGTGTGTAAAAGGATTAAAATATTATGGTAGGTACATGGATGATATTTATATTATTCATGAGAGCAAAGAGTATCTTAACGAACTCTTAAAAGAACTAATGGATATGGCAAAAGAAATTGGTGTATTTCTTAATCCGAAGAAAACACAGATTATAAAATTGTCAAAAGGATTTATCTTTATGAATGTAAGATATGTCCTAACCGATACTGGGAGAATACTGAAAATTCCAGCCAAAAAGAATTTTGTTCGTATGAGAAGAAAGTTAAAGAAATTAGCTCAAAAAGTAAAATCTGGCGAAATACAATACGAAAGTGTAAAAAATATGTATAAAGGATGGAGAGGAACCATGAAAAAATATGATTGTTATAATAGACTTAAAAACATGGACTCTCTATTTAGTAGTTTATTTATTAACGAAATGGAGTTGAAGAAATGAAATACGCAGTTATTACAATTGACGCATCAACTAAACGAATCATTAAGTCCGAACTTTATAAAGAAGCTAAGATAGGGGAAATCGAAGTAGACTCTCTTCCTTCTGGTAATATTACTGATTATCTTTATAATAATGGTGAATATGTGTATTCTCCTGAATCCCCAGAAAACCCAACTGAAATCGAACAGCTAAAAGAGCAGAGAATCTCCGAAAGCAAAACAAAACTAAAAGATTATCTTGCATCTCATCCGTTGCAATGGGTCGATGGAGAATACTACTCTGTCACAGAAGAAAAACAGTCTCTACTAACCAGCAACTTAGCCGCTTATCAAATTTCCGTCTCTATGGGTTCTCCTATTGATTTAACTTGGAACACTACTGGTGATAGATGCAAGAGCTGGACTTTTGAGAACCTTGCCGCTCTGTCTTTAGCTATTGTCAAATACGTCAAGCCATTTGTCTCTAAGCAACAAGATTTAGAAATTCAGGTTAACGAATGTACCACAAAGAAGGAAATCGAAGAGATTGAAATTAAGTACGAATAAAGGTTGATTATATGAAAAACTTTCTTAAAGAATTTTTTAAGATTGCAATTTTATTCCTTATTGGCGGGGTCACCTATTGCTGTATAGAAATCTTATGGCGTGGCTACACTCATTGGACTATGGGTGTTTTAGGCGGTTTCTGCTTCGTTATAATTGGTGGATTGAATAATTATATACCTTGGACTATGAAGCTATGGAAACAGGCTTTAATTGGCTCTTTAGTGGTTACGAGTTGCGAATTTGTATTTGGTATAATCCTAAATTTATTCCTTGGATTACATATTTGGAATTATTCTAATATACCATTCAATCTTCTTGGACAAATTTGTTTGCCATTCACCATCGCATGGTTCTTCTTGTCATTTGTCTGTATTTTTATTGATGATTGGCTGAGACATATTCTATTCAAAGAAGAAAAGCCAAAATATTATTTTTGAAATGAGGTGATTCCAACGAAGAATATTATTGACATTTCTTATGCACAGGGCAAAATTACTGATGCACAATGGAAATATTTTAAAGAAAATTTAACAGGAATAATTATCCGTATTGGGTATCGTGGCTATTCTAATGGTGTTTTGAGATTTGACAAGTATGTTGATTATAACATCTTTAAGTGCCAGCAATATGGTATTCCATACGGCCTATATTTCTTTTCCCAAGCTATCAATAAGCAAGAAGGAATAGAAGAAGCCAATGCTATGATTCATACAGAATACTTCAAAGACGCTACACTTGGTATCTGGTTTGATTCCGAATTTAGTAATGAAAAACACAATGGAAGAGCGGATGCAATTTCTGTTAAATCAAGAACAGAAGCGGCTAAGGGCTTCTGTGATACTATCATTGCAACCGGTAAACAAGCTGGCGTGTATGCATCATCTAGTTGGTTTAAGACTAATTTAGACATGAGTCAATTACCTTATCCTATATGGGTTGCACACTATAGTAGCGATTATTCTTATAAAAAGAACGTTGTACTATGGCAGTATACCAGCGATAATGATATGAAGGTTCCCGGCTTTGATAGGCTGGATTGTAATAAGGTTATTGACGAATCCTTTTTTGGTGGAGAACCTAATATCAAAACTAAGAAAGACTATATCAAGCAAATTCAATCCGCACTTTGTGTAACCACAGATGGTATTGCTGGCCCAAAAACAATCGCAGCAACTATTACAGTGAGCAAGACCAAAAATAATAAACACGCAGTTGTAAAACCACTACAAGAATACTTAAACTATCTTGGATATAATTGTGGCAATGCAGATGGTATTGCTGGTGCTAAATTTGATAACGCTGTAAAGCAATTTCAAAAAGACAATGGTTGTGTGGTCGATGGTGAACTAACAGCGCAAAAAACAACTTGGAAAAAACTTTTAACAGTCTAATCTATATATTAAGAGGGGACATATCGAAATGATATGTCCCCTCTTTTTGCGTTTTTAATTTTTTAAGTGCAAGGATACCAATAGCCATTTAGTTCAAGAGTGGGGATTCCATAATCCTTCGCGGCTTGATGTTCGATACGACAGCCACGAGCGTTTTCCCAACCATCCATAAATACAGCCAAGTCTGCCTTTGCTAGAACCTCAAGAGAGCGACCTAGATATACAAGAGACGGAATATCTTCTGTAAAATGGAAAATGGTATCAAGAATATTGATATCTTCACCGAGATATTTCTTTAAATCCTTAACAAACTCGTCTCGCTCCCACTGGATTTCTTCTGTCTTCCTACCATTCATCGGCTGACTGATAAATACATTCATCTTAGACATTTACTTCTTCTCCTTGTTCTTAGATGTGATGTTAATTAGCTCAAGAGCACCATTATAAATGGTCATAGCGTCATCAATCCAGTCATTTAGATAAAAACCAGAAATTACAAAGCGAGAACTACCCCTACCGTCGTTAGAAAGAGCATCGGCTTCTCTCTTTAGTGAGTTTAGAATTAGAATTAGTTGCTCAAGATTAGATAGGTCTAGCTGAGTGAGATAAAACACCTGACTTAGAATGGTTAGTACGCCTGTAGTTTTTAGTCTAGCATCTTTAATATCTTTGTCGAACATAATCTCGACCTCCTTTTAAATTATTATATCATATTTTGGTTTATTCGTCAATATATTGACGAGACATATATTCATAATGTCCCCAATGTTCAGCCCAATAATCGTCTCCGATTGCCTTATAATATTTTTTCATATATTCGTATTTACAAAGTTCTTCAATCTTATTTTCTTCCTTGTACTTTCCTTCCCAATACATGGAAGATAGTGCCAGCATTTCCCAAAGTTCTTGTTCTGTGGCGTTTTTCAGGTTGTCATTCCATTCAAACCCATATCCAATTCCAGAAATAGTGTATCCATATTTGCCAAATAAACTTGGAAATGTATTATCTGCGCCAAGCCAAGGAACGCATTTCTTCTTAAATACCTCTAAAAGGTCAAAGTTTTTAATATTAAATTCAAGATTATATGAAACATCCGCATCTACGCTGCATCCGTAACTCTCAAGCGTACCGTTTTTATCCTCATCTCCTTTCATAATATCATTGTAATCCTTTTCTGTCAGAATCCCATCATGATATAGTTTTTCGACTTTCTTTTTGCGCATAATTAACTCCTTTATTTATTACTGCTACCGAGAGCACCGGCACCACGTTCTGAATCAATCTTCTGTAGTTCTTCTACGCTGATTTCAGAAACATTCACAACAGGAACATATTCAACGGCAAACTGAGCGATAGCCTTTGAGGCAGGGACATAAATAAATGTGTTATTATCAATGATTTCATTGGTGTGGTTTGACAAATAAATCTTCTTGTCATTCCCATTATAAATAGAAACAAACCATTGTCCACGATAACCAGAATCAATCTGACCGGCCATAACAATCATATTAGTTTTTGTATTGGAACCACGTTCACGAATAGCGATACGATACTTCTTGTCAAAAGCACTATATAGACCAGTAGGAACCAGTCTATTAGTATGAGGGGGGATTACAAAATCATCCGTGATATGAGCGTAAATATCGTAGCATCCATCTTCGTCACGCTTAGTAGGGAATTTAACAGAATCATCTTCACGAGCAAATTTAATATTGTCTACAGACTCAATATTACTACGACTCGACTTATTTTGGTTTTTTAGAAAATTATAAACCATTTCTTTATCCATTATAAAACTCCTTCTTAAATTGATTATATTTAGCTTGCTTATTTGTTTCAATAAAGTCAAGCAAGTCATCAATCTCTTTATTTACAAATTCAATCTTCTCTTCCTTTGACATTTCTTTAAAAGATTTTAGCTTTGTCTCTGCAATATTATGGCAAGTTAATTCTGCCCCTTCAATCGCTTCTGCCATTGGTGCCATATAGGTATCATATACTTGTCTGTTAAATTCTACAAGCTTTTTATTGGCTGTCTCAGCGGTTACAGCTTCGCAATTATAAATAGCAGAAATTGAATCTTTTACACAAGACTTCTGTAATTCGTCTATTTCTTGACTTTGTTGTTTCTCATATTGATTCTTATAATCTTTCATGACGACACTAATATAGCGACTATTGCCACCATTTAACGTGTAATTATAATACATTTCGTAAACAAAATTATAATTGCTCCAATTGTCTGATAAAATAGCCTTGTGATACTCTTCGCTGATATTTTCTTTTACTCTATACAAAAATTCTTCGTTATTAACTCTATTTTTGTGAAACGGGTTCTGACCTTTTGATTTATTCTTTGGACTATAACTCATAATCAAATCTATGAAAACAAAGCTTTATTTACTTTCAGTGTCCCAAAATTCTTTCAATGTACTTTCGATAGCTTGTTTATAGCCACGCCAATACATCAAACTTTCTGTAGAAAAACTATGATTTCGTATCATATTGTTCGCAAAAGCAAGTTTCTCTAAAAAATATTCTTTCAGTCCCATATTTATCATGCTCCATTTTTATTTTATGCGTACCATATCTTTGTACTGACTACGAGCTTTCATCTCTTTGTTAAACTCGTCAATCATTTCCTGCGGGATATTATACATTATTCTTCTCCTTTGTAATATAAATTGGGTCACCTCTTCCACCAGTTGGTCTAACCGGCTCTGGCTCTGGAATATAAGAAAATTTATACTTCTCAGGGTGTTTATTGTAATCTTCAACAATCCACTGAATAGTATATTCTAGCATTTGCTTCTCTTGCTCTTTTGTTAAGCCCTGAATAGACCTATACTCTTTTTGCTCCATTAGTATTATACCTCTTAATCCTATCTTCTGTCAAGTGGGAAATTTGCCACAAATCGGAATCTTCTTCCATTATAGACTTTTCAAACACACCTTCGCTTTCAATTCCACAAATGCCATCGCCTCTGCTTCCTAAATCATTTAGCATTTTGACAAAAGCTGTCTGCATAGAAAGCTTGCACATTACTTCAACAAAATCATCTCTGTCTGCAACCTCTTCACAATACTTTTCAAATTCTTCTGCGGAAGCATGAAGCAACATACGGCGCATTTTTATCCAAAAATTTTTCTGTTCTGGCTCACAGGTTCTTATGATATTTATAACGGCATCTGTCATCAAAAGCTTTAACTCCAAATCTATCATGTTAAATCCTCAATATCTAAACCAATTTCCTTGGCTATCCAACATAATTTTCTCGCCGCAAAATTTGCAACGAGAGCAAGCAGAGCATCCGTTAAATGTCTTTTCTTCAATAGGCTTATGCCAACCAAGAATATTATGGTAAAACCATGTCATTACTTTATACGGATGAGCTAGCCACATAGCGCCAGATAACCAAAGGAAAAACAGAACGATAATGAATATTTCAAAAAATAACATATTATTCCCTCTCAATGAAAGAAAACATTTATTCGTTAAATACCAAATTTCTATCTACTGGACTATTGATAGAGCAAATCTCCTTCTTACATTCAGGACAAACCGCATGATGCAAAGGATAGTGACTGATTTGCTTTGTCTCGTCATTTAGTAGTGAATCATTATCTGCCCAAAATTCGCAACCGCAATCACAGACAAATTTAATAGCAATCTTTCTCGATTCGACACTATGTTTTATGATTTTAATCAAAGCAAGCACCTCAAACCACTTATATATTTTTCTTTCAACCTATCAGTCAATGTATCTTTTAGAATTAAATGGTCTTTAATGTCAGCTAATTTAACAAACCATGCAATCTGTCCATAACGTGTTCTAGCACTATCATGAATCTTCCGACAATAATCCTCATACTTCATACCTTTGTTTGTAAGAATCCTTAGAGCTTTGTAAGCATCTTCATAATCAGGATATAGTTCATACGGCTCATAATCTGTGTCTTCAATCAAATCGTGCATCATCGCAACAGCCCAGCACTCATTTCTAATATCGACAGGGATTGCATCATTATCAGACGTATAATCCGCTACACGTTTTGCATGGTCAAAAGTTTCTTTATCATAATATTGTCTAGCCGCATGAACCGCAATTTTGATAAGTTTATATTCTGGTGTATCTAAAACAGACCGATATTCTTGCATTTAATCACCTTCTTTATAGTGGCTAAAAATTCATTTTTATTCACCGGCTTTGAAATTATAAATAGGTCTAATATGATTCACGATTTCGACAGTCGGAGAAATTGCGTCAATGATTTCTTGCGCCGGTTTATACGCCATTGGGCATTCATCCAGCGTATCTTCGCTTACAGAAGTAGAATAAATTCCATCCATCTGCTTCTTGAAGTCGTCTACGCTAAACGCCTTCTTAGCCGCCATCCGGCTATACATTCTACCAGCTCCATGAGGTGCAGAACAATTCCAGTCGAGATTACCCTTGCCAATACAAATTAGGCTTCCATCTTTCATATTAAGAGGAATAATCAACTTTTCACCCTTCTTAGCAGAAACAGAACCCTTTCTAATAATATTGTCAGACATATCAATGTAATTATGAACCGTCTGGAAGAAATGAATTTCTGGAATCTTCTCTTGTAAACCAACACCATTAAGAATTTCATTCATGACATGAAGTCTATTCATGGTTGCAAAGTTTTGACAGATTTTCATATCGTGCAGATATGCTTCGCGGTTTTCGCCTTCAAGATAGCAAAGTTCGTTGGGAATATCTGGAAACTTAAAATTTAACTCAGAAAGTTTTTGGGAGATTTCCTTTTCTCGCCCCTCGGCCTTTAACTGCTTAATAAGAGCATCAACGGCTTCCTTCTTCTTGTTATTGCCTTTTAGATTTGATATTGCGATATTCTGATAGTATTCTGCTACCTGTTTACCAAGATTACGACTACCGGTATGGATTACCAAATATTCGTTATCCTCTTCGTTCTTGTCTAGTTCGATAAAGTGATTTCCACCACCAAGAGTACCAAGACTACGAACAATCCGGTCGATATTATGCAAAGAGTCTTTACAGGTTAAATCGTCCAAAAAATTTTCTTCGAGAGTTGGTTCTTCGTGAACAGCCGTTCCAGCAGGAACACGCTCATGGATTACCTCGTCCAACTTCTTAGGGTCAATATGATTCTTGCCAAGCTCTGCAACCAACATTCCACAACCGATATCTACGCCAACAATGGAAGGAATAACCTTATTTCCTAGGTCAGCAGTAAAACCAATAACGCAACCAGTACCAGCATGGACATCTGGCATAATACGAATTTTACACCCATCCACAAAACTTTGATTGCACAGAGTTAAAATCTGTTCAGATGCAGCATTCTCAATATTATCGGTAAACACTTTTGCAGTAGCGTATTTACCTTCAATTAGCTTCATAGCCTACCTCACTCAATATAATCATCGTAAATCGTAATTGTTTTCTGTTTGCAATCATCCGACTCGCTGATAATCAGCCTTTTACCAATAGACTCTTTCAGCTTTATAAGCTCTTCCAGAGAGTCAATATGAATCACGCCCCAATATAGAACCCAATGCCAACCCTCTTTAGATGCCTGTTTAAAATTGAACTCTTTAAGAACGGGGTATACTTCTTCGAGTGGTTTGAGAGGATAACCGACAGATTTAATCTTAAAAATCATAAATATCACCAATTTCTTCACGAACAAAAGCCCCGGCAAATTTCTTCAAATTATCGAGAGTAGAGTCGTTCCAAATCGTATAGTCATAATCATAGTTTAGAACATTCATATCACTTTCATTGGTAATCTTCGATTCTGCTTCTGGATTACGAATCAGTACGGTCTTTGCGTTAAACTCTTTCTTGTACTTATCAATTTCTTCTGGTTCACGAACATCAATAAACACAAGAGTATATTCGTAATCGTCAATATAATTTGGCGTACCATATTCTTCTGACTCTGTCCAAAAACGAACCTGTTCTACTGTATTCTTAAAAGGGATATCATCGTATGCAGTAAGAAGATGCTTTAGACCACTAAGAAGATTGCGACCCTTCTCATCTTTTTTACCGTCCCAACCAAAGTCTTCTGCAACCTCCTTAATCCAGCCTACGCTAGAAAACTGAACTGCATAAATGCGGTGGTCGTCATAACCCTTACACATATTTACAAAAGTGTCTTTGCCAGCAGTTGATACGCCATTTAGAATGTAATACTTTATCTGCATTTCAATCCGTCCTTTCTGTAAAATATTATACCAAAAAGAGCAGGGTTTGTCAAGACCCTGCTCTGAAATAATTTTAGATATTTACTAGAACATCATAATTGGTAATGTGCCAGTAATCCTTTTGTTTTTCAAGATGCTTACAAAGAATTACATCACCAACTTGAAATTCTTCATGATAGTTTTTAGAAGTGATTGTGTAGTTAGACTGCTTACCACTACCAATGCTTTGCGCTGTAATTTGTCTAGCCCATACTCTACCACTAGCTTTAGACTTCAATGTTTTAACATCAAGGATATACAGCTTTGGTCTATCTTCTTGTTTACCAGTTGCGATATCGACATAGCCAATATATTCTTTCTGAATTTCTGCTTTCTCTTTGATTGTGTAAGGCTTGATACCTAGTGACATAATAAGAGTTTCGCATTCATTCAAGATAGCCATATTGTCTAGCTGAGAATAAGACTTAGACTCTTTGCCAGCCTTAGTAACACCGATAGAATGTCTTTCCACAATCGCCCTTACAACATCGCTATTGGCTAGTTTTTCTTTCTTCAAAGTTTTTGCTGTGCCAAACATATCATACATCTTAACAAGACGTAGAAGCTCTTTAGCATTACCAAATTCTTCAAAGAAATCTAGCTTAATAAGGATGTCGAGCTGACGAGAGTTTACAGAAGTCTTTTCGTAGATGTCTCGTAATAGGTCTACAAAAGAATCATAATGATTGTCTCGCAGATTGTATAGGTCATCAGCACAAGACTGGTTCATGAATTTAACAGAGCCGATACCTTTATAAATTGAGTTAGATTCTTTATCCACGAAATATTCTGCTTTTGAATACCTAAACTTTGGTTTTCTAATATTTACCTTAATTGATTTAGCATATTCAGATGCTTCGTTTGTTTTTGCTTCATCGTCAACAAAGATATTCAAACAGCAACAAATATATTCGAGAGGATAATAATATCTTAGCCAAGCACACTCGTAAGAAATAGATGTGTAACTAACTGCGTGAACTAGAGAAAAACTATAACGAGTAGCATTTAGAACACACCCAAGAAAAATATCCATAATTTCATCAGATTTTTCTTGAGAAAGTCCTAATCTAACTTTACCATTCTCTTCAAATCTCTGTTTAATAATTGGCAATTGCTCTTTTGTGCCAAGCTTTTTACCAATAATTTTTCTCAATTTGTCCGCTTCTAGGAACGTATATCCACAGAATTTCATTACAAATTCCATGATAGGTTCCTGTAGAATAGGATATCCCATTGTGGAAGCAAGCAAATCGTCAATCTCTTTAACACCGCTATGATAACCAATACCATTCACAGCATTATCATAAACATCCTTGCCGCAGGGGCGAATCAAACCTGACACAAAAGTAACAATATCAAATTTTGTGATAGATGGATAATCGTGATGAATCCTATTCCAAGATGTAGGGCTAAGAATTTTCTTGATAGTTTGCTGTCCATAATTACTGTTTAGCTGGAAAATCAGAGATGTATCATTCTTGATTGATTCAAAAACTTTATCATCATCAAAAGTAAGATTCTTTGGAGAAATACGATTGATACCAGCGACTTCACAGCACTTATTGATAACGCCCACATTATCAAGAGCAAGTTCATCCATCTTAACCCAGTTCAAGGAGTCAAGCTCTTTCATATTTAGAACACAAACAGGATATTCGTCACCAGCAAGAGTACAAATACCAAGCTCTGATTCAATATCTCTATCTGCAACAAGAACGCCAGAAGGATGGCTACCGAGAGATGTAACAGTACCTTGTACCAAATCAACAATCTCGAATAGCTTTGGATATTTCTTACGCCAAGAATCATCAATCGTCGTTACTTTGTTTTCACCCTCTGTTGCTTCATAAACTGCTTTTGCGATTTCGTCAACGGTTTCAAGCGGCATATCAAGGCCACGTCCAATATCACGAATAGCACCACGCAGAGCGATTGTATTAAACGTGATAATTTCAGAAGTCTTAATATTGGGTAAGTCCAAATGGTCTTTTAGCATCCAACGCTTTGTTGCGTCACGGTCTTTTGAATACTGGTCAGTGTCAATATCAGGAAGACTATACTTGGATTCATCCATAAAGCGCCAGAAATGAAATCCGTATTTGAGAGGGTTTACTTCTGTTACGCCAAGAGAATAAAGAGCGAGACTAGAAGCCGCAGAACCACGAGCGGGGCCAGTATAAAATCCGTGGTCTTTTTCCCATCTGGAAATATAATCTGCAAGAATGATATAGTCTACAGAATCAATAGCTTTGAATGTCTTAAATTCATGATTAAGACGGCTTCTTACTTCGTCCTCTGAGAAACCTTCGTTCACAATAGAACCAACAGCTTGCGTACTAAATAGCTTATCTCGCAGAATTTTTTCAGAATCATCATAAATTTTTGGAAATTTAAATGACGTATCAAGGGTAAACGGCTGTACCATATCAGCCATAGCATTTGTATTCTGAATTGCTTCGAGATAGACAGATTCAGGAAGTGCATCTTGAATACGATATGCTTCTACCAGTTCGTCATAGTTCTTCCATGTTAAATCCCATTGCGCTTCGTCATCGTTAAATACAACTCTCTTGCCAGCTTGAAGAACTTTTCTCGCCTTTTCTTGTAGCTTATTTGCACAATGGAAATCTGTGCCTGTAATTAGCGGGACATCAATCTTCCTACTTAGCTCATAAAGATATTGGTTATAAATCTTTTGTTTCTCTACGTTATGATGCTGAATCTCTAAAAAACAGCGGTCTTTATTTCTGGCAAGGAATTTGATAAACTGTTCTTTTAGTTCTTCGTTGCCTTTACACAGGATGCCACCAACACAATTGTGTACAACGACATCATTGCATACAAAAGAATGAGATGGTGTATTCATGCAATAGACAGTATCATTAATACTAAATGTGGAGATGTTTTTAATTTGAACTCTATAATAGGCAGTTCCATCAAGTTCAATAAGATGCTTATTGTTGAATTTTACTCTGTCAAATAGAGACAATACATCTGTATGAGAGTATTCGCTACGCTTAACATCCAAGCTAAACTCGGAACTATTGCATTCCAAATAAAAACTTTTTTTGTGATTTGTTCCATCTTTCCCGACCCACTGATTAACCTGTCTAATAGTTGCCGGGATTCCATTCTCCCTAAATAGATTAAATGCCTGTCTAATAAGTATTTCAGAAACAGAACTAATGGTGAGTCTATTACTTTTTACATCTTCGTCTGGATTCCGATTTAGCATTTTGCTATGTGTTTGACGAACACAGCCATCGGAGAGAATATATCCAAACAGCAACTCTTCATCAAGTTCTTTTCTGATGTTAAGAATACGCTCTGGAATATATTTGTTGTCTGCTTTTGCATTATTAAACAAGTAGCAAAACAAATTTACCAAGTCTATACTACCAGATGAAATATCTACTCTATGAAGCTCTGGACGTTTTTCGACACTAAATTTAATTCCAAGTTGCTTTTCCACAGGAGAGATAACCGTTTTATAATAAAGTTCAAATTCCGTATCTCGAATACATACACCAATACGTTTACGTTTACCAAGCGATGTATGTCCATCCCCTAAATACATACCGAAAAATCTCATAAGTTCTGGCGTTACAATAATTTCATCTGGCAACTTTGTTTTGAGATTTCTCTTTGGAATTAGTGCATACCCTTCCCACTCGTGTCTCTTAATCACGTCATCATTGCTATAAGACACATTCATTGGGAATAATAGGATATTCCTAGAATTGGTTCTCTTTGTACAAAGGTCTTTTGCTTTAATCCATTTTTTATTGTGGTCGTTATAAGAAATGGATAGGAATTTGTGGTCTTCCGTGCAATGAATAGAAGAGTAATCTCCAACCAGCTCAATCTGATAACCAATTCCAGAGTAGCCAATCCGAGTTGGATAATTAACAGCCTCCCATTCTCCGTTCAGGTTTTTGATTAAATCTCCTGATTTGATATGCTCAATGTTTTTCTCTCCACGAGAAGTTAATACTTTCGTACCTTTCACGAAACAGGCGCTTGTAATAATAATATTGTTACTTGTGCCAAGTAATTCTGCAAAAGTAATACGAGGAACGTAATAAAAATGTCCATCTTCACGATTATACGCACGACTCGACATTTTATTTAGTTCAAAAAAGCCATCTTTATTCTTTGCAATCAAAACACAGTGATAATTGTCACGGATTTTTTCGTTAAGACTTTCTGTAACATAGAACTCAGACGCATGGATATATTTTAGCCCAGCAGCTTCAATAGCATCCTTCTTATGTTTCCATTCATAGAAACATCCATGTTCACTAATAGCAAGTGCAGTCATGCCACACTCTTTTGCTAAATTCGCATATTGCTTAAATGTAGCAACGCTATCAATACCGGCATTAGGATTTGACAACATGGTATGGCAATGGTAAACAGTATAATTTGGCATTTGAACACTCCTTTCTAATTATTATTATAGCACAAAAGAGGTACATCTGTCAAGATGTACCTCTGATTTATTTATTATATTTTAGAACGGAAGATTTGGTTCTTGTTCTGATTCAGTTGGGATATCTGGTTCAGGAGCAAAGGTAGGAGCAGGATTGAATTTAAGCTCAGGAATATTGGCAACAATTCTCTTACTTAAATTATCATCATAATGAATCTTGTTACCAAGCTCACGCTCCCAACGATAGCGCATATTAAGTTCTTGCTCATCAGTAAAGATACGCATAGAACAATTGTCATAATACAGCTTAACCTTACTACCCGCTTTACCAGATTGACGGTCTTTTACAACTGAAAGCTGGAAATTATAACCGTCAGAATCTTCATGCAGAATCTTACAAGCAATACATCTATCAGCAAGGTTTGAGATTTCACTCGCACCCGCCACGCTCTGTAATCCAACCTCAGTTTCACCTTGGGCAAGCTTGCGACTGTGGGCAACTAAAAATACTTCTACCGGATATTTTCTAGTAAACATTTTTAGTTGCTTAATAAAATCAATCTGCTTTTCAAACTTTGTTTCGCCAGAACAACCAGCCAGATTTATAGTCATTAAATTATCTACGATATATACCCCCGTACCGTATCTACGGTAAGCATAATCCATTTGTTTTAGAAGTCCAGTTCCTTCTGTACTTAATGAACTATCACCTTCAAAACAATCATCATATACATAAAGATTTTCATGATAACATTGACGAATTAAATCCGTAGCTTGTTTAGACACTGCATACCCCTTTGGGCGGTCTGGCCCGTTGTCAAATTCTACAATATGACGGTTAGAAGCCATTGGTCTAAAGATATTACCAAGTAAAAACTGAGCAGGGATTTCGCCGGAATAGATAAAAACATTCTGGTTTTGTTCCAATGGGGCGGCAACACCAATTTGGTTTAGCACGCTACTCTTGCCGCAGTTACCGGATACTACGACTTTTTTATTTCTTCTCATAATCCACATATGGCTCGGTACTGTAAAGCAATATTTAAATCCGTCTTTAGTTTTATATTCCGTAATTTTTGCTTTTTTACCATTAATAGAATGCGAAGCCCCGCTAATTCCTACGGCTGTCTGGTCTGAAATTTGTACGACATACTCTAAAGATTTTGTCACATATATTTTACCATTCGTTTCCTTTTCTCTGCCGCGTCTATCATAAACGTTTACAGAAGCATAATGTCCAGTAGAAATAAAAGCGAACTGGATAAAATTTGCTGTAGCCTCGACCGATGTAGCAAAAACTCGTGCCCCGTTGTTATAAATGTGTCCATCCCAAAATAGAATATTGTCACAAATCACTTGAAGCTGGTGTTGTGTACAATTATACCAATACTGCGTAAACTCTTTTTCGTGTCTAGGGGCATGAAAACGGAAATTTGTGTAACCGTCACGCTTAACATTAGCTTCGTAATATTCAATATTACACTCTTTTAAGATTTCTCTAATCTTTTCCTTTTTGCGGTCTTTTTTAACCGAAATTACAACGGAATTATTGTCTGTTTTCCTTTCTTGGAAGCAACCATCACAGATAACAGCACACATTAACTTAATTTCTGCGTCTGTTAAATCAATACCACCACCACTGTATTTAAAAGAGCGAATGAATTTTCCTCTAAATCCATATTCATTTTTGTTATGAATTTCTCGAATTTCTGCGAAGCTCTTTGTTTTAATGTTTCTACCCTTATCATAATACACAACAGTATGTTCATCGGAAAGGCATTGGTCTAGTTTCGTTGTCTCAAAGTGCCACATTTTATCACAAGGATACTTATGATAAATGGATGGATAAACTAAAGAAGTTGTTCCATCTTCATTATACTGTAGAACTTTATCACCGTCCTGAAAATCTGCAATACGCTTCCACCCGGAACCCGTAAAAAACTCAGTATCACAATCCACACAACCAGCAGTACCAGTAATCAAAGTAAGCGTATTCTGAAAATTACCATACAATACCTTATTTAGACTTTTGATACCAAAAGAAATATTTGGCACATTTTGTAACTGCATTTCCTCATAATCAAACAAATGCTTAATACGAGGATTATCTACTGCTTTAGCATCTGCAATCATTTTCAGAACTGCGCTACCATCAATAGCAATCATCACATTATTAGCATCTGTTTTACGAATAGGTTTCTCTTGGTTAAATTGCTTATAATATTCTTCAACAGCTTCCTGTGCATAATCAGGAGATTCTACGATATAGCAACGATATTCGCCTAGCTTCTGAACAATCTTTTTTGTGCCTTCTTCGCCAGCCTTATCATTATCAAGCCACAGAATAATCTTCTTAAATTTCTCAAGGAAATCGAAGTTGTACTTAATCCAGTTAAGGTCTGTTGCACCACCCGGAATAGATACTACATTGTGTTCGCCAGACTGCCAAACAGCCATTGCGTCAAGATTCCCCTCACAAATCGTGAGCGGCTGAGTAATGTCAATATGGTTAATATTGAACAGAGAGTAACAAGGGGAACAATCGCCCTGCCACCAATACTTAGACTCTCCATGCTTTACAGCGTGAGCATGACGATACTTAACACCAACAAGTCTGCCATTGATGTCCTTAAATTTGAACTGAACATCACCCTTCTGAGTCTGTCCAATATCAAAAAACTTAATGGTCTCTTCTGTGAATCCACGCTTCTTTAGATAAGCAACAGCGTTGGAATTATCTTCTACGGAATCATCAACAGGAAACTTATAATTTTCTAAGCTCTCACGCTCATCATAACCAAAACCACGCTTGAAATCAAACTCAATATGGCAACGGTCAAACAGACGCTTTAGAGCCTGTGCATAAGTCTCATCGTAAGCATACATATATGCGTTGATGATACTATAATTGCCGCCATTGCTAAAGTCATGATAACAAAGGTCTTTCTTGTTCCAAATAAAACTAGGATTAGAATCGCTTGAGAACGGAGAAGAACCAGTCAGCTTTTCTTCATCAAAATTACGAAGATTCATTAGCTTCGCAATCTCAATAGCCTGTTCCTCATTCCCAAGCATTTGCTCCGCTTCTTTGATTTTGTCTAGTAAATCTGCCATGTTAAACCCTTTCTTTATTGATGACTAACACAGAGTCCACAAGCATCTTTATAACCACAAAGATTTCTTCCATAGAAGTCATTCTTGTAATCACAAAGCTCTGAGTATTTCCTATGTCCATCACCAAAGCGTAATTTCTTTGTATCTGTATTATAGCACGGATTTTCGAATTTTACAATAGGGTCTTCTACCGTTATGTTTGTTAAAAACAAACTTATTGCTTCATAATGCTACTGTTCATATTGTATAACAAGTATACAAAACTACTTAGCAGACACTCCACAACATTAAAGGTATAACGATACCTCAAATTTGTACTCCGCTATTCACTGGGGTACATAATTCATAAGATTTATAGCAGCATTTAAGTCTCTATCAATAGTAAGTCCACATTTATCACAAATATAAGTTCTATCACTAAGCCGTAAAGTTTTCTTGATATTTCCACAACAAGAACAGGTTTTAGAACTAGGATAATATCT
>ERZ808258.116-NODE-116-length-42606-cov-5.253249_pt1 | contig 42606 bp, 31 predicted proteins | sample MGYA00521280_ERZ808258 | MGnify/ENA primary metagenome ERZ808258 (study PRJEB31516, sample SAMN03275585) | gut metagenome | biome: mammalia-associated habitat; material: feces | host: Papio cynocephalus | place: Kenya | collected 2012-07-19 ...
GTGACGTAGGCGATGCCTCCGTCGGTGGTGATGGTGATCTTGTAGATCTCACGGTCTATGTTCGCGGTGACCTTGGAGACTTCGCCGATCTTCTTCGTGGTCTCGGAGGTCTCTCCGGCGACGAACCATCCCTTGAACTTCGCGTCAGTGGGCTTGTAGTCGATCTTCTTGATCTCGAGATCGCAGGAAGCTCCAGCATATCCGGTGAGATAGAGGGCTCCCTCGACCTCAAAGACGGTGGACTTGTACGCGGAATCCTCTTTGGTGAAGGCTTCCGGAACGGTCGCGCCGGGAGCGACGAGAGCGTACTTCGAGACGGTGACGTTTCCGACGACGGAGGCGTCTCCGGAGGTGGTCCTCTGGGCGATCTTCTCATCCACTCCGATGTAGAGGATAGCGAAGGTGGCGGAAGCTCCCTCGGCCTTAGCATCAACGGAACCGGAAATGGTGGCCTTGATTGTGGCCTTGAGGTCACCCTTCTCGATTCCGACGGAACCTGAGACGGTCAGCTCATCAGCGGTGACGGAGAATCCGTTCTGGATGACGATGTTCCCGACGACGTCGAGGACGCTGAAGGTGAATACTGCAGGAGTGTTCTCGACTCCGCAGACAACGAGATCACCGTTGACGACGGTCTTATCGACCTCGGACTTGAAGCCCTTGACGAGGTATACCTTTCCGTCGAAGACGACAAAGGTTGCAGTCTTGTCATCGATGTCGGCGAGGGCACCGCTGATCATGAGGACGGCAGTCTCTCCAAGGACGGCGTTCTCGACGCAGAGATCGGTTACGACCTTCGCCTTGACGGCGACGGAGTCGGTTCCGGAGACGAACTTGGCATCTACGGTGCTGATAGCATCGGCAGTGCTGGCGGTGACATCGAAGTCGGCGTAGCTGAGGGAGACGGTTCCGGTGACGGAGGCTCCCGCAGCGACGGTGATCTTGACGATCTTGTCCTTCTCTCCGACAAAGGAGATCTCTCCGAGAGCGACCTTCTTGTCCTTGTCGGCCTTGAGTTCTACGGCGTAGTTCTCGGCCTTCATAGCGTCGGCGGCCCCGTTGGCGTAGGTGGTGAGGACCTTGGTGTCCTTTCCGGCGAGCGTGTAGTACGCTCCTGAAACGATGCCGAGTCCTGCAATCTGCTCGTCGTTGACGTACAGAATGTAGCCGTCGATGACGATGGACGCGTTGTCCTTCTCCTCACCGGTATAGAGCGAGACCTTGGAACCGGTCTTGGTGAGGTCGAGGGTTCCGGCGACGGTCAGAACGGCCTTCTTGGCGACTGCGATCTCGAATCCGTTGGTGTCGAGGGTGACTCCGCTCTTGATCGAGACGGTCTTCAGTTCGGGGATGCTCTTCTTGAGAACGACAACGTCGCCCTCTCCGGCCTCGTCGAGAGCCGTGTAGATGTTGGTCCAAGTGGACCAGCCCTTGCTGACGACCTTTCCGTCCTCGGTCTGCTCGGACATGACATCGGAGACGATGGCGGTCCTGACGGACTGGATGATATCGGTCTTGACGAGAGCCTTAAGGGTTCCGTTGACGGTGATCAGACCCTTCTTCTGATCCTTGTCGACGGTGCCGGCCTTGACGGTGGCACCGGATGCGATGGTCAGAACGACGTCGTTGCCGTCGGTTCCGCCGACGTTGAGCGCGCCGGTGACGGTCATGGTCGCACCGGAGGGGAGCTCTGCGCTTGCCGTGAGGGTCTGCTCGCCCAGGACCTCGATCTTGGTGGTGGTGCCCGCGTTGACAGCGGCGATGGCCTTGTCGATGGACACGTAGTTGTAGATGGTCTTGCTCGAAGCAGTGGTCTCGTAGACGACCGCGTTGATGATGCCTCCGAGCTCGGAGGACTTCTTGTTGGAGGTGATCGCTCCTTCTCCGGTGACGGATATGGAACCAGTGCTGGTGAAGGAAGAGCCGTCGACATTGGACATGATAGATCCGGTGACGGCCATGCTGCCGTTGTTGACGAGCGTCGCGTTCTTCTGAACGTCGGCTGCTCCGATGACGGAGATGGTTCCAGCGACTTCAACGGTCACGCCCTCTCCGACAACGACGGTCTCACCGAAAACGACGCCTTTGGAGTTTCCACCGACGGTTACAACCGCGGCAGCCTCGATAGTAGGCTCGTCTTCCGATCCGGCAGGGAAATAGACACCTGCGACGCCCATGGCTCCGGTGACCGTCATGACGGATTTTCCGGTGACCGTCTTATTCGCATTCTCCTTCTTCTCGAAGGTTCCGACGACCTTCAGTCCGGTGAACTCGGAACCTGCAGAGGCTCCTGCCGCAATGATCCCGCTGGAGACGCTGTGCGCAGCCTTCACAGTGACGGTGTTCGCGGTTTCCGCAGTGGGGGTGCCGACCTTGTCGGAGGCTCCGGTGTACTCAACGGTGCCTGCATCCGTGATCGTGATCTGGGCGGCCCCGGCATCGGAGAGAACGATTCCGATGATCTCGACCGTCGCATTGCCGCTCATGAAGATGGCGTTGCTTCCGGAGACGACATCCGAGTCGAACTGGAGGGTTCCGGCGACGACGTACTTGGAAACGGTGCTGGACCCGCTGACCGTCAGAACGGCGCTGTCGGCGATGCTGACCGCACCGGTGGAGACGATCTTTCCGGACATGGAGACGTCGGAGCCCTGGAGGATCTCCAGCGTTCCGAGCGAGTCTATGTCGACATCTCCTCTGATGTCGGCGTTTCCGGAGATCTTGACGATTCCGGATGCGATGGAGAGCGTGCCCTGGTTGTCGGCCGCATCGTTGTCGGCGGCCTCGACGACGAGGTTTCCGAGGATCTGAGCGACCGCGTAGTTCTCGATGTAGAGGTGCGCATCCGCGCTTATGGTGAGGGTGACTCCGGCGTTCACGACGAGCATGCCCTTGATGGTCATGTCTCCGGAGGTGATGGTGGTGTCCTTGTCGACGATGACCTTCTGGTTGGCGTCGAATGTTGCTCCGACGACCTCTCCTCCGAGGAAGGCCTCCTTCATCGAATCGGGGTCCTGCCCGGAAACGACTGCGCCCTCCCCGGTGATAGCGGATCCAGTGATGTCGGCCCCGGTCCCGATGACGACTTCGCCATTGTTGGCAACATCGCCTGCGAGAGTACCGGAGACATCGATCTTGGCATTCTCGGATACGGTCAGGGTCTTGCCCTCGGCAACAGTGAGAGAAGCCCCGTTGCGGACCTCGATGACCATTCCCGCAGGAACGGCATAGTTGTCAGAGACCACTGCGACACCAGAGACGATCGTGATCACGTTTCCTTCGGTCTCGGCAACGGCTCCGGAGAAGTCGATAGATCCGGCGGCCAGAGTGAATCCCCCGTTACCTGCCGTGACGGAGACATCGGCGGAAGACACGACATCGGATTCGGCGAACTTGACATTGCCCTCGTAGGAACCGCCTTCTGCGATCGCGATGCTGGCTCCCTTGACACCGAAGACGACATCGGCTTTCATCTCGCCTTTGTCGGCAACGTTTATCACACCGTTGTTCTCGATGGGCTTCTTGAAAACGCCACCGTTGATGGTGAGCGTAGCAGTAACGTTCTTTCCAGAGTTCCTGACCTTCAAAACACCATCGATGGTACCGCCGTTGATCGTCAGTGCGATTTCGTGACCATCGGTATTCGCAGCAGCGAATTCGATATCGCCGTCTATCACGCTAGTACCGGAAACCGTAACATTTACGCTCTTGTATGAAGCAAATCCATAGACATCGAACGCGTAACCGGCAGCCTTGGCAATGATCTTCGTATCGACAATGTCAACAATTCCATTGTTGTTGGAAAGAGTATATGCGACACTGTCAGCAAGCTTGGAACCGTCCAACGTCATTCCGGTGAGAGTGAGGTCGGAATAGTTCTGAATCAGGATCTTCGCCTTCTCAGAGAAGACGGTTCCGCCGTTCATCTTGACCGTGGAGCCCTGCAAAAGCTGGAACCCCTGAGTCTCGGTTCCAGTAGAACCAACAGTCTCTCCATCAATAGTGAACTTGTGACCATTGTAATTGATCGTGAGGTCCATACCCTTCACGACGACTCCGTTCCCAGTCACATCGTCTTTCACTTCGATGACGAGAACGGAGACGCTTTTCTCTTGGGCATAGGAAATCGCTTTCGCTATAGTTGCGAAAGGCGTAGCGTCTCCGTCGCCATTATCGTCCGAAGCACCCTCTCCGCCGACAGAATATGTCACAGCAGAAGTCTCGGCCTCACCCTCGGTTCCGGCCACCGCAGGCACAGCTGCGAGGACGACGAAGGCGACCGCCAGGACGGCGAGCGCTGCCAGGAGCTTCCTCGAAGCCCCTGCGGCTTGTTCATGAGCATTCATTTTACCATTATCCTCCCGCGCCTCGCGGCACGGGCACATAGCGCATCCCGTTCACCCGCCGGAGCGGGATCCCTCTGCGCGACGTGTTCTATCGGGACATGGTATAATGGTGCGAGACTCCGATTCTCGGGGCCGTCGCAAATAGCGGACTCTTCCCCCCGGAAGTCTTCCGTCCCAGCTCCATCATTCGCTCATCGCGATTCTGCGGTGCTATGTCCGCACATCCTACGAGCGCAATCCGACGGAGAAGAACGGCTCGGACGACCGTCTCCGTAGAGGTCCGGCAAGGCAATAAATACGCTCGAGGCATATCGGAATCCGAGGGAGAAGGAGGACGAGAATACCCGGGTTGCGGGAACAATCCGGGCAGGCCCCAAGCCGGGCCAAGCTCCGACCTGCCTTACAGCAGGTCGAAGACCTTCGCGAGGATGCGGATCGCATCCAGCAAGGCCTCGAGGATTTTTATCCTCCCGATCTTAGATGACTTTTCGTCGGGCATCTAAGTTCGTCCTGGAGAGGGTGGTACCTCTCCGGGACTCCCCTTCTCGTCGATACTATAAGAGATATCGGTCGCCGTGTTCGTCGTCGTTCTGAACGACAATCGAATCGCGATTTTCACATTGTTCCTTGACTTTGATCTTCATCGCGATGATTCATCTACGCTATAGGAATCTCGATATCCACTACGACCTAGTGACATCTTCATACGATCGGAACAAGGCAAGTCGATAGGGCAAGCAGAGACTTCCTGAGATGAATCTCCTTTTGCCTTTATTCATAGAGTCTTATCTCCACGGAGGTTGAACAGGACCGTTAAATACGCTCGGAGCATATCCAAATCCGAGGGAGAAGGAGGACGAGAATACCCGGATTGTTCCTGCAACCCGGGCCAAGCTCCGACCTGCCTTACAGCAGGTCGAAGACCTTCGCGAGGATGCGGATCGCATCCAGCAAGGCCTCGAGGATTTTTATCCTCCCGATCTTAGATGGTTCTTGAGTTGACATCTAAGTTCGTCCTGGAGAGGGTGGTGCCTCTCCGGGACCCCCTTCTCGTCCGTACTATAAGAGATATCGGCCGCCGTGTTCGTCGCCGTCCGGAACGGAATCCATGTCGCGATCTTCGCAATACTGCGTCCCGACCGCTCAGTAAAATACACCCTCCGCCTACATGCAATCCCCTACGGGGACCGGAGAGAATCCGATGACATCGATAGACTTAGCACCCGCAATTGAGGAACTGAAAAAGGTGCTCGGAGACAGGGTGGACGAGGAGACGCTCGTCGCCGAACTGAACAAGTACATCAACGAATACCATGTAGAGCTCACCTCCGCGAAGCGCGGCATCATCCGCAAGTACGGAGGTGCGGACACGGGCTTCGCCACCGCCGAGGGCGCGTCCAAGAAGATCGCCGATCTCACCGGGACCGAGAGCAACGTCGACATCACCGCGAAGGTCGTCTACGTCGAGAACAAGAGCATCACCGTCAAGGGACTGAGCAAGACCATCGTCTCCGGAATCATCGGAGACGACAGCGGCACCGCGTCCTTCACCGTCTGGGAGCCTGGATCCGTCCAGCTCGAAAAGGGATCGGTCTATGTTTTCAGGAAGTGCTACTGCAAGACCTGGAACGACAAGGTCCAGGTCAACATAGGGCGCAACGGCGCCATAGCTCCCGCTCCCGACGTGTCCTTCGAGGTCCCCGGGAACGTGGTCACCCTCTCTGCATCCGACGTCGCCATCGGCGATATCCGCGAAGGTATGGGCAACGTCAACGTCAAGGGGAAGGTCCTGTCCGTGGAGGCCAGGAGGATCAACGTCAAGGGCGTCGAGAAGGTCGTCTACTCCGGACTCATCGCCGACCCCACCGGCAAGATACAGTACTCCGCATGGCACGACTTCGGCCTGAAGGGAGGGGACGTGATCTCCGCCAAGAACTGCTACATCCGCGCGTGGAAGGGGATCCCCCAGCTGAACATCGGCGACCGCGCCGAGGTGCAGAGGCTGGACGAGACCATGGACATCGAATCCGGCGAGACCAGGAGGACCGCCGACGAGATCACCAGGGTCGGAGGAGGACTCGACCTCACCGTCGAAGGAACCGTCGTGGACGTCAAGAGCGGAAGCGGGCTCATCAAGAGGTGCCCCGAATGCAGGCGCGCCCTGAACAACGGGGCATGCACGGCCCACGGCCCGGTGGACGGGATCCCCGACCTCAGACTCAAGCTGGTCGTGGACGACGGGACCGGAGCCATCGGCGCATCGGTAAACAGAGAGGGCACCGAGAAGCTCGCCGGCGTGTCCCTCCAGTCCGCCATCGACGTCGCCTCCCGCAAGGGAGAATCCGCTGTCGCAGGGGACATCATGAGGAAGGTCCTGCTGCGCAGGATCCGCATATCGGGCAACGTCATGAGCGACGAGTACGGACCGACGATGATCGTCTCATCCGCATCGATCGTCGAGACCGATCTCCAGGCGGAAGCCGAAAAGCTCCTCGCCGAGGTGGAGGCGTCCATATGACCGGAACGCCTGTCCGCAGGGAGACCGCATGGAGGGTCTTCGCCAACGAGCTCAGCACATCCACTCTGGAGATCAAGGCCGCCGAGGAGAAGGCGCCGTCGTACCTCGTCTCCCCTCTCGGAGCCAAGATGAACCGCGTCCTCATAGCCGGAACGCTGGTGGAGAAGACCAACAGCGGCACCGATGACGAGCCCATGTGGAGGGCCAGGGTGGAGGATGTCGGAGGGCAGTTCTACCTCAACATCGGCAGATTCCAGCCCGAGGCGGCCGCCGCGATAGCCGGCATAGAACCTCCGTGCTACGTGGCCGCGGTGGGAAGGGTCAGAGCGTACACCCCCGAGGGCGGCAGGACCATGGTGTCCGTCCGTCCGGAGCACATCATACAGATCGACGAGGGCACCCTGAACGAATGGCTCCTGGAGGCGGCGCAGTCCGCATGGACCCGCCTCAAGTGGATGAAGAAGGTGGTCTCGGTCGAGGACGCCAAGGTTCCGGACCTCATAGCCATGGGGATGAACCCCACACAGGCCGAAGGGATGCTCTACGCCCTCGACAACTACGGCAGCATGCCGAACAGCGAATCCTACCTCAAGACCATCCAGAACGCGCTTCGCAGGATACTCCCCGAGAAGGACATAGACTTCGGATTCCCCGAAGGCGTCGACGACGTCCCCGATGAGATGGAGATCGGAGGCGGAGCCTCCGACAACGGCTCCGGCAAAGCGGCCATGGAGGATGTCGTGCTGAGGCTCCTGGAGGAGCTGGACACCGACGGCAAGGGTGCTCCCCGCGACGAGCTGGAGAGACGCGCCGAAGCCGAAGGCGTGAGCTCGATCGACCTCGAGGAGATCTCCAACAATCTGATGGACAAGGGCCTGGTCTACGAGCCCAACCTGAGATACCTGAAGCTCATCTGAGCCGGGATGCCGCCGGTCTCCGGACCGGCGGTGAAAACCCCTTCGGCTTCTTCGCACCGTACGGGATCTGAACACCGCCGATGCGTATCCGACGACCGAGCCGGGATCCCCGACGCCCGTGTCGGAGGAATCCGAACGATGGACCGCATCGGGCCTGCAGCCCTTGCACAGCATCATCGTCGTCGCCACAGGACCGTATCCGCACATGGAGACGCGATGCCATGCCACCTCCCGGTACACGCCCTCCCAGTCCATCCTGCGTATGCGGTCGAGCACCAGCCTGTCCAGGCTCTCGGCCGTGCTCTTCGGAAGGTAGTGCGACATATCGGTGGATGCGACGAACACCGCGTCGTATCCTTCGCAGGCCTTGGCCAGGACGCGGGCGAGATCGACGGCCGCACGCGGAGACTGGTCCCCCATGATGATCGGCACGATACGCGCGTCGGGATCGATGTACTGTATGAACGGAAGCTCGACCTCGATGGAATGCTCGGCCGAATGGAGAGAAGGGTCGTCCCTGATCTCCGAGGACAGACGACGGCATATCTCGTCATGTACGGGCACCTCGCCCAGAGGCGTGGAATACGATTCCCCGCAGAGTACCGATCCGGGGCATACGCCGCGATGGTCCGGACCTATGACGACGTAGGCATCGGGCCTTCCGTCTTCTGCGAGCATCCTGAACGCGTCGGCGGCGCGCGGCCCCGAGTAGACATATCCCGCGTGGGGCACCATGATCCCGCGTATGCTGCGATCGCCCGAGCATCCGGACGGCCTCCCTGATGCCAAGGGGCTGTCGAAGCAGGCCTCCAGCGAAGCACGGAGGGCCTCCGGGTCGGAAGGGTAGAATGTACCGGAAACAGCCGGCTGCCTCATGGAATTGACAGTGTGCGAAGAAGGATAAACGGTTTTCGAGGGGCCTGTGGAGGCCCCCCGTTCGGACTCAGATGACCAGCTTGGCCTCGAAGTCCTCGATCTCGAGCTTGAAGTCTGCGGGATCCTTGATGTCTCCCCTGTTGAAGAGGACCTGCCTGGAGAGGAGCCAGTAGACGCAGGCCAGAGCACGCCTTCCCTTGTTGTTGGTGGGGAGGACGAGATCGACGTTGCGGGTCTCGTTGTTGGCATCGCACATGGCGACGATGGGGATTCCCAGGTTGAGGGCCTCGTTGAGGGCCTGCTTGTCGGCGGAGGGGTCCGTGATGACAAGGACCTCGGGCTCGATGAAGTTGGGGTTCGCGGGGTTGGTCAGGGTTCCGGGAACGAACCTGCCGGCGAAGGCGGGCGCTCCGATGGCCTTGGAGAACTCCCTGGCGGGCTTCTGTCCGTACTGCCTGGCGCAGACGACGAGAACCCTGCTGGGGTCGAAGCGGGCGAGGAAGGCCGCAGTGGCCCTGATCCTCTCGTCGGTCTTCTTGATGTCCAGAACGTAGAGGCCGTCGGTCCTGACCTTGTAGATGAACTCCTTCATGTCGGCGGACTTCTGCTGGGTTCCGATGTGGACACCGGAGGTGAGGTAGGTCTCCTCGGGAACCAGAAGTTCGCTGCTGTCTATGGGCTGAATGTCATCGTCTGCCATTGTGATCTCTCCTTCAGTTCTTGACCACGGTGATGGGCACCTGGTCTTCTTCGAACTCCTTCATGGCGATGTCTATGGGGTCGAGCATCTCCTCGGGATAGTCCACGAGCACGGGAGCCCCGTACGAGATCTGCAGCGACCTGGCGCCGATGATCCTCGCCTTCTCGAACCTGGTGTATTTCACGCCGTTCATGTTCTCACCATGTGGATGCGCCTCGTAATCTGGTATATGATATAAGCGTTTGCCCGACCTGTTAGTAAAGACCTCAAAAAACGCGCGCGTATATAGGTAAGGGCAGAGTGGGGTCGACGAAGGATATTTCACCCGCACGGACGTTGCCGCGGACATGGCCGGAGACCTAGAGATGTGCGCAGCAGCGTTCTTCAGAGCAGTAGGAAAGGACGTTGCGACGCCGGACGAATTCGTTATGGGAGTATCGCTCGGACAGAAATGGATGACTCCGACGGAAGCCAAGGCGGTGCTCAAGACGATGGTGAACTCCGGCGTGCTGGCATATGACGGAGGATACATCCGCCCCGGCAAAGGAGTAGGGGGCCTCGACGTCCCTCTCGCATATCGTCCTCCGAAAGATCTCGCCTCTTCCGGCGGAACCGAGACGAAGAAGAAGGCCCCCGAGCAGCCGCAGCCTGAGGATATGTTCCATGTCCTCATGGGAGCGGCATCCGATGCCGGGATACAGCGCAGAGAGTTCATCCAGGAAAGCAACAGGATACAGAAATCGCTGGATATCGATATCGCGGCGGCCGCGCTGATCGCCCTTCGCGACAGAAAAGTGCCCATAGACCCGTACGTCGGACGGGTCTATGAGGCTGTGTCGATCACTCCTTCTTGATGAAGTTGGCGAGGGTCATCCCGCCGGAACGGGACCCGCCGGTCGATCCGCCGGATTCGACGGCCTCGGTCAGCTTGATGTCGAGGGCCTTCTCCAGCTTCTTCATGAGCTTCTCGTCGGGCACGAGGTCGTTGGCCTCGACCTTGGCGAGTATACCCTGCTTCTCCTGGATCTCGTTGGCGAACTCCTTGAGGTCCTTGCCCTTGGCTTCACGGGCCCTGCGGACGACGCCGCCGTAATCGTCGACGATCTCGATGGTGGTGGCGCCGGCGTAGATGTCCTTGGACTGCATCCTCCGCTTGCGCTTCTCGAGCCTCTGGTCTATGACTGACTGGGACACGGGCGCGCCGGGCCTGGACGAACCGCCCGACCCGGAGGCCTCTCCGAACCTGGCGCAGTTCTGGCACACCTGGATCCTGGCGCCGCTGATAATCGCCTCGCGGGTGGGCCCCTCCTTGCCGCACATCTCGCATATCATGCCCCGTCTATCCCACAGGTTCGGTATATTTTCTTCGCTGGAACGTCCGATGCGGATGCGGAGGGGCCCTGCCGTTCCACACGGAGATCGGCGGGATTCCGCGACTCGGCTAATCCTTATAACGAACCTCTGCCGTTACCCGTGGGAGTACTTATGACGGGCGAGAAGGACGACATGGCCGAACTGAAGGCCAAGATAGTCACACTCGAGGAGAAGAACGTCCGGCTGATGGAGGATCTCCAGAACGCCGAGACCGAGAAGCGCTACTCCGAGAGCGAACTGTTCAGGCTGCAGAAGGACCTATCGAGGCTCAGGAACGAGCTCGAGAGACTCAAGAGCCCTCCTCTGATCGTGGCTTCGCTCAGGGACGTCCTTCCCAACAATCGCGTCGTCGTCAAGAGCTCCACAGGACCCGATTTCGTGGTCACGGTGTCCGAATACGTCGATCAGGCGGACCTGCTCCCCGGATCCAGGGTCTCCCTCAACAAACAGACCCTGTCCCTCATGGAGGTCCTGCCGACGCCCGTGGATCCCGTCGTGTCTGGAGCCGAGATCATAGAGAAGCCCGACATCACCTACGCCGACATAGGAGGCCTTAAGACCCAGATGATGGAGCTCAGAGAGGCTGTTGAGGATCCCCTCCTCAGGCCGGAGCTCTACAAGACCGTGGGCATAGAGCCCCCCAAGGGCGTGCTCCTCGTAGGGCCTCCCGGAACCGGGAAGACCCTGATGGCCAAGGCCGTGGCCAACGCCACCCAGGCCACCTTCATCAGGCTCGTCGGTTCCGAGCTCGTCCAGAAGTATATAGGAGAAGGCGCCAGGCTCGTTCGCGAGCTGTTCCAGCTCGCCAAGGACAAGGCCCCGTCCATCATCTTCATCGACGAGCTAGACTCCGTCGGAGCCAAGAGGCTGGACGTGGCGACCTCGGGAGACCGCGAGGTCCAAAGGACGCTCATGCAGCTCCTCTCCGAGCTCGACGGCTTCACTCCGACCAGCGACGTCAAGATCATAGGCGCCACCAACAGGCCCGACATCCTCGACGACGCTCTTCTCAGACCAGGCAGATTCGACAGGATCATCGATGTCGGGCTGCCTGACGTCGACGGCAGGAAGCAGATCTTCGAGATCAACCTGAAGCACATGAACGTCGACAAGAAGGTCTCTTCGAAGAAGCTCGCGGAGATGACCGACGGATTCTCCGGAGCCGAGATCAAGAGCGTGTGCACCGAGGCTGGAATGCTCGCCATAAGAGCGGACCGCGACCACGTCACCGAGCACGACTTCGTGAAGGCCAAGGAGAAGGTCGCCGAATCCGGAAGGAACAAGTCCAACCCCGTTCCGGCCTATCTGTACAATTGAGGCGGGACCCCCTCCCCTCCGGGGGAGGGCCCGCGTTTTCTTCAAATCGATCGCGATCGCTCGATGCGTTCGCCTATATCGTCGCCGCCGAAGAAGTAGAGCTGCGCAGCGGCGTAGATCTCCTCGAGACCTGTTCCGGTCTGAGCGGACACCGGCCTCATCTCGCCGAAGACCCCCACGTTCTCGATGGCCTTGAACAGCTCCATGCCGACGACGGTCTCCGGCTGCGTATCGGAATCGATCAGGTCGCCGTAGAGAGCGTCCGAGAACTGGAACCAATCGACCAGCCTCTGTTGCTCGTCGTCCGACAGGATGTCGGCCTTGGACAGGACGTTCAGCGTGGGAAGGCTGAGACGGAACTCCACCAACGCTCCCAGGACCATGGAGGACACGAATCCGTTGGGCGTCTTGCAGAGGGACGGATCGGAGAGATAGGCGATCATGGAGTCCTCCCTTCCGAAGGCCCTGACTATGAGCTGGGATGACTCCCTGAACGCGAAAAGCTCCAGCTGTCCCGGGGTGTCCACCAGGACGTAGTCCGCATCCAACGGAGCCACGACCTCGGTCATCTTGTCTATGTTCGCGGCCATGAGGTCAGCGGCGACGATCTGCGCCCCGTTCGGGCCCAGACCGTAGTCCCTCATGGTCTCCTCGATGCTTATCCATTCGCGGATATCCACGTCGGGATCGTACGGGAGGGAATCCGCCCCGGGATCGAGGTTCACTATCGCGGAGGCTATGCCCTGATCGTCCATCCATTGCCTGTATGCGCCCACGAGGGTGCTCTTGCCGCTGCCGGCCGTGCCTACGAAGAAGATGAATTTCACTATGCGACCCCCATTCGGAAATGCCAGCCATCCAACCGACAGCCACAATATTAAATTGCGCACGCGATTCCGCCTTCATGAATGCGACCACGCACAACCCCGCGGCATTCGCCGTCGTGGGGATCGTTGCGGCCGCCCTGTTCGCCGTGATGTGGATCATCATGGCCGAGGGCGACCCCACCTGGGTCCTGGGCGAGAACACGCTCTCGGACCTCGGAATCTCCATCAACGACGATGTCGCGACGGAGTTCAAGTACACCTGCATGATCACCGGCATCCTGCTCCTGGTCTTCGGAGCCGGAAAAGCCTACTGCGAGAACGGCGCCAGCACCGCTTCCGGCGTCTTCGCCGCCATCGCCGGCGTCTTCATCGTTCTCGTGGGACTCTACAACAAGGACTACGAGGGAGGAGACCTGCACAACACGTTCGCCTACCTTCTCTTCATCTTCCTGGCCATCGCAGCCGTCTGCTCCATGTTCGGAGACCACACCGAGGGCAAGAAGATCAACGCCGCCATCACCGCGGCCCTCGTCCTCATCGTCGTCGCTGCCGTCGTCGGAAAGGACCTGGCGTATGTCGAGGCCGTCGCCGCCGTCGCGTGCATCGTCTGGATCGCCGCGGAGAGCGTCAAGATGATCCTCAACGTCAAGACCCCTGCCCAGCCCGCTGCCTGCGCTTGCACATGCGCCTGCTGCAAGGCTGAGGAGAAGGAGGAGGAAGTCGCCGCCGTCGAGGAGGCCGCCCCTGAGGAGGAGCCCGCCGAGGCCCCTGCAGAGGAAGTCAAGGAGTGATTCTAATGGCTGCACAACCCAACGATATGAAGATCGGAACCGCCCTCGGAATGCTGGGCGGAATCATTTCCATCGCCGCCCTCGGCTACTGCTGGAACGGCGGCCTGGACGGACTCTACGGAGCCGGGCTCAACATGCTCTGCGCCGTCATGTTCTTCGCCCTCGCAGGAGCGTTCACCAGATACAGCCCCGTCGCGGGCAACTCGGTCATCGGCATCTCCGCCGTGGCCATCGCCTCCGTCGTCATCGGCGTCCTGTACGATGCCACCCTCCTCTGGGTCAGCATCCTTCTTCTGGTCATCGCCATCGCATGCCTCCTCATCGCGGCATGCCCCAAGACCGTCGGATGGATCGACGGGAACAGGGTCATCTGATCCGATCTACGCAGGGGTGCATGAGCATCCCTGCCAAACAACTTCTTCACTTCTACGGATCTCAAGACGAGAGCGATCCGACAGACGAGACCACGGTCGGATGCCGCGACTCTCAACGATTGAATATCAGCATCCCTACGATATCATAATGAGAATCCACTGCATCCTGCAGTTAATTCTCATCAGAGGTTCATCATATGGAGATCAGACGCGACAGATATCTTGACAGGCTGATCAAACGCAGATGGAATGGATCAGTCAAGGTGGTTACGGGAATCAGACGGTGCGGAAAGTCCTACCTCCTGTTCAAACTGTTCAGAAACCGTCTGCTCTCCGAAGGGGTGCCGGAATCCAATATCATCGGTATCGAATTGGATGACATATCGAACAGACATCTCCGCGACCCTATGGCGCTCTATGAACATGTTGCATCCCGGGTGCGTTCCGTCGTCGGACCATGCTATGTCATCCTGGACGAGATACAGTTCGTGAAAGACTTCTCGGATATGGTCAACGGACTGCGCCACCTCGATGACGTCGATATATACATCACGGGAAGCAACTCCCGTTTCCTGTCTTCCGACATCCTGACCGAATTCCGCGGAAGAGGCGACGAAGTACGTGTGCGTCCGTTGTCCTTCTCCGAATTCCGTTCAGCCTATCCCGACAAGGATATCGGAACCTTATGGAACGAATACATGACCTTCGGCGGAATGCCCGAACTGCTTAACAGACCCGACGAGGATCAGAAGATGTCCTATCTCGATAGCCTCTTCAGAGAGGTATACCTCAAGGACATTCAGGATCGTGACGGGATCCGCATGCCGCATGAGCTGTCTACGGTGCTGGATCTTCTCTGTTCGTCGATTGGATCGCTGACGAATCCATCCAAGATCCAGAACACCCTGTCCACCGTCAACCATATCAAGATGGCATCGAACACTGTCGCCAGATACATGGACGTACTGTGCGACGCTTTCCTGTTCGAGAAGGCATCGCGGTACGACATCAAGGGCAGAAAGCTGCTCGATACCCCGTACAAGTACTACGCGATAGACGTAGGCCTCAGGAATGCGAGGCTGAACTTCAGGCAGCAGGAGCCCACTCATCTGATGGAGAACATAATCTACAACGAGCTCAGATCCAGAGGATTCAACGTCGATATCGGTCTGATCGAACAGAGAATCACCATAGACGGCAGACAGGAGTACAGACAGCTGGAGATCGACTTCGTCGTGAACAGAGGTGACACGAGATGGTACATCCAATCGGCATACGGCATTCCGAACGGCGAGAAGATGGAGCAGGAGACCAGACCGTTCAGAAAGATCCCCGATTCCTTCAGAAGGATCCTCATCGTGGGAGACGATATCCGCCCCTGGATCAATGATGAAGGCATCCTTATCGTCGGAGTGAAGGATTTCCTTCTGGATGAAAGCCTCATGCACGGGCGAAGGGAATACCGTAAATGAGAATACACTGCAACCTGCAGTAAATTCTCATTTGACATCATCCGTAGAGGCGCCCCGCGATTAGCGGCCACAGATGCCGAGGGCCTCCGCGAGCCGTTTTATCCGTCCTTCCTCTTCACCCTCTCATGGACGAGAAGCACTCCACGGTGCTGAGGAAGCTGGCGCTGCTCGGCGCCATGGACGACTACATAGTCATCTCCTCGAAGGAGCTCGGCAAAGCCGTGGATATCAGCCAGCAATCCGCATCCAAAAGGATACTAGAGCTCCTGGACGAGGGATTCATTGACAGGGACCTCGGAGCGCGCAGGCAGCGCATAAGGATCAGCTCCAAAGGGATGGACGAGCTCAAGAAGGAATACAACGAATACAGGAGGATTTTCGAATTGACAGACCATATAACGATCCACGGAGCGGTCGAATCCGGAATGGGCGAGGGAGGATACTACATCTGCCAGGCCGGATACCTCAAGCAGTTCCAGGAGAAGCTCGGATTCACGCCGTTCGAAGGAACCCTGAACATCCATGTCGATGCGGAGGACGTGGGGAAGCTCGACGTCATCAGAAGCACCGCGGGCATTCCCGTATCGGGATTCTCCGGCGACGGCAGGAGCTTCGGGAACGTGGTGGCGTACAAGGCCAGGATACGCAACACCGACTGCGCCATAGTAGTCCCGGAAAGATCGCACTACGCCGACATCATCGAGATCATCTGCCAGTACCATCTCAGAAGGACGTTGGGGCTGGAAGACGGATCGCGGGTGGAAGTCAAGGTCGTCATCTGAGCCTTCCTGTCGGTTTTAAAACCTGAAAGCTCCATGGTACACCATGGTGAAAACCGATAGGAACCTGCTGATGATTCCCATCGCCGTGGCCTTGACGATACTCGTCATCGCCGGCATCGCCATGGCCATGGCCGAAGAGGATCCGGAACAGCCGTCCGTATCCATGGAATCAGGGCATACGATAAGATTCGACCTCAACGGGGGAACCGGGACATGCCCAGAACCCGTACAGGTCATGCCCTGGGGCACCTATACGCTGTCCTACGAGGAGGAACCGATCCGCGACGGCTACGATTTCGCCGGGTGGCACACATACAAGAACCTTGGCGACTACCGTCGCGCACTGCTGGAAGGGGACCGGATGTCCGTGGACAACGACATGACCCTGTTCGCGATCTGGATACCTCTCATGGAGATGCGCTACGAGAAGATCGATGGATACGGAGACGGATTCGATTTCGTGGATGACGTCGGCGAACATCGGAGCCTGATACCGAAGGACGGATCGGTCTTCTTCATCTACAGGGTCGAGGTGAAAAACCTGTCCGTGGGCCGCACGGTGAACCCCGACTACGCCGATTTCGACCTCAAGACGACCGACGGCATGTACCGTCCCTGCGAGGACTCCTCGTTCGACAGATATGTGCTGAAGAACGAACCGGCATCCGAGATCGGCCTGAAGCAAGGAGAATCGCACACATTCTGCATCGTGTACGAGGTCCCCGAGAACACTACGAACGGGATCGTCGTCGCCTCGCACGGGTTCGACGGCTTCGAATACCGCATATCTGAGAAGCGATTCCGAATGGTTTGAAGGTCCGGGGTCGCCCCCGGACCGGGATCACTGGCCCAGAAGCTCGCGTATGGATGCGGAAAGAAGCTCGCTGGCCTTCTTCCCGTCCACCTTCCCGCGGAGAGCGCCCATGACAGGCCCCATGAGGGGTCCGATGGCACCCATGCCCTTGGACCTGACGAACTCCTCGCGCTCCGCGACGAGACGGTCGATGATCGTCTTGGCCTCCCCGTCGTCGACGGCGCCTAGCCCGAGCTTCTCCACCGCGGCGGCCGGATCTGTACCGGAGCACATCTCCTTCAGGATGGCAGGGAGGGCCTCCTTGGCGAACCTGCCCTCCTTCAGCATCGAGAAGGCGCTCTCGAGAGAATCCTCATCCAACGACGAGGGATCCAGCCCTTCGTGCTCCAGCTCGGTGAACGTGTTGAGCAGGGTGGTGGCGGCCACCGAGGCCATGCCGTCCGAGGCGAGGATCTCGAACAGCTCGTCCTGACCCTTCCTGACGATCTGCCTGGACTGCTGCGGGTTGAGTCCGAAGTCCTCGACCAGACGAGCCTCTATCTGCTCCGGGAACTCGGGCATGGAGGCGCGGATGCGACCCATGACGGACTCCGTTATCTCCACGGGCGGGACATCGGTCTCGGGATACATCCTGGCGGCGCCGGGAAGCGGCCTGGAGTACTTCGTGGTGCCGTCCGGAAGGGGATCGCGCGTCTCCTCGGGCACTCCGACCAGCGCCTCGTTGGCCCTGGCCACGGCCACCTCCAGAGCATCCCTGGCCTTCTTCTCGGGAGCGGCGCAGATGACGAAGGCGTCGTTCTCAGCAGTCATCCCTATGCGCTGCCTGAGAGCATCCACATAGGACTGCTCGATCCCGTAGTTCGGAAGCTCGTCCGAATGGAATATCCCCTTGACCCCCCGAGTCCTAGCCCTCTGGGCCATCTCCGCGCCGAGACGGAGCTTGCCGTCGTCGCCGTTCATGACACCTGCGAATCCGGGCAGGCGCACGGCTATGACGCGCCCCTTGGACGATAGGGCGCCCTTGATGACCTTCGACTCGCAGTCTGCGAACAGGTCGGTGACGTCTATCGGATTGAACTCCGCGGAACCGGTGCCGCGAGAGGACAGGATGTCCCTTATGCGAAGGAGCATCCTCTGCCTCGCCACCTCGTTCCTGACGTAGTCCGGGATCATCTTCAAGTCCCCTACGCCCTTGAGCTCTATGCGCGCTCCGCCGGGAATGGAGATGTTCAGGTCCTGACGGATCGTCCCTATGCCCCTCTTCACCCTCTTGGTGGCCCTGAGGAGCGTCCCTATGCGGTATGCGACCTCCTGGACCTCCTCCGGAGTCCTCATGTCGGGCCCGGTTGCTACCTCTATCAGAGGTATCCCCAGACGGTCGAGCCTGTACAGGACCTCGTCCCCTTTCGTCTCGACCTTTCTGGCGGCGTCCTCCTCGAGACACACCGACAGGATGGAGATCGACCTCCCGCCGGCATCGACATGCCCGTCGGTGGCGATCAGAGCCGTCCTCTGGAACCCGGAGGTGTTGGATCCGTCCACCACGATCTTCCTCATGTAGTGGATCTCGTCGATCACGTTGGCTCCGAGCATCTCGGAGAACGTCAAGGCTATGTCCAACGCGTCGCCGTTCACGTCGTGGGGAGGCTCTTCATCCAGCTCCACCAGGCAGCTGGTGCCTTCGCAGCACTGGTACCTGTAGCCCATGTGCCTCTGGAACTGGGCCAGGGCGGCGCGGTCGATCTCCCCCATCTCGCTGGTGGTGGGCCTGAGCTTTCTGAAGTACGCTCCCTCGCCCTCCTCGCAGAGACGGCTGTCGCAGTCGCAGAACAGCTTCTTGGTATCGAGCTGCTGGTGGATCTCGATGCCGCACATCATCTCGTAGTCCTCACTCATCGATGAGCCTCCTGTCGGACATCTCCCCTGCAAGAGGAGTCCTCATCACACGGACCGCCTCCTCCCTGGAAGCGGTGTTGGCGATCGCCCACATCAGCTTGACGTAGGCGGTCTCCGGGAGCATGTCGAGAACGGTCACGACCCCTGCATCGAGCATGTCGCGCCCGGTGTTGTAAACGTTGAGATTGGTCCTTCCTCCCAGGCACTGGCTGGTGAGGACGACGATCTTCCCCTTGGACACGGCGTCGCGTATCAGCGGGATCATGCCCTCGCAGACGTGCCCGAGACCGGATCCGGCGATGACTATGCCCTCGCATGCATCGAACACCGGAGCGAACAGCTCCGGAGTCATGCCGGGGTAGTACTGGAGCAGGGCGCAGCGGGTCTCCATGGCGACCCTGAGACGGACCTCTCCCGTTCCGATGCGACGGCCCTCGCGGACCTCGGTGATGCCCGACGCGTCGAGATGGGCAATGGGGAGCGCGTTGATCGAACGGAACGCGTCCCTGCGGGAGGTGTGCATCTTGCGCACCCTCGTTCCGATGTGGACGGCGAACGAATCGTCCCCGGGAGAATCGTGCATGACGACGAACACGCCTGCGCGATCGCCCTTGGTGGCGAAGCGGACGCATGCCATCAGGTTGCTCGATGCGTCAGAGGAGGGACGGTCGGACGAGCGCTGGGCTCCGACGAGGATCACGGGCTTCGGAACGTCTCCGAGCATGAACGACAGCGCGGCAGCTGTGTATCCCATGGTGTCGGTTCCATGGGGGATGATCACCGCGTCGGCGCCCTTTTCCAGCTCCTCGGCGACGGCCTTCGCCAGCTCCTGCCAGTGGGCCGGATCCATGTTCTCCGAGAAGATCGAGAAGAGCACGCGGGCATCTATGTTGGCGAGATCGCGGATCTCCGGGACCGCGTTCACCATGTCGGACGTGGACAGCGCGGGATGCACGGCGCCGGTCCTGTAGTCCACATAGGACGCGATGGTCCCGCCGGTACCGATCAGGACGATCTTGGGAAGACCCTTGCGGAACTCCACCTCGGATTCCTTCCTCTGCCTGGCTACGGGACGGTCCAGTACCTCGATCTCGGCGTCCGGCGTGATCCTTATCCCTATGTTGTACCCGCTCTTGAGCTTGAGGATCAGGACATCCGGAGCGCTGAACTCGTGATGAGGCATCAGTGTGCCCTCGAACGTCCTGCCCTCGCGCACGATCCTGAGCTTCGTCCCCTCGGTCGCCGACAGCGACGAGAGGGTTTCGGAAAGAGATTGCGAATAGCTCATGTTACTGGATACGGGCATGGCGGAGGCGTTTATCATATTGCCGTCAGAAATCTGCCTGACCCTGTTCACAGTTCATGGAGACCGTGTTTGGCACACGCAATCCGGCCCAACCCAGAAATCCTATATCAGAGGGTAGAGATGTGGATTCCATGCACATAGTCCAGCCCGGGACGGAGATCGATGTCCTCAAGGAGAACAATCGGATCGCACATGAGAACTACCGCCTCATGAAGCAGCACGGGATCAGATCCATAGACTTCATGGGCTCTGTCGGATCGGGGAAGACCTCTCTGATCATCAAGCTCGCCGAGAAGCTCCGCGCCAAAGGCGTCCGCGTGTGCATCATAGCCGGAGACGTCACCGGCAACGACGACTACACCCGCTTCCGCAACTCCGGGGCTGATTCAGTGAACTGCAACACCGGACACGAATGCCATCTCGACGCCAACCTCATAAAGAAGTCGCTGAACGGGATGGATCTGGACGCGTACGATGTGGTCCTGATAGAGAACGTCGGCAACCTGGTATGTCCCGCGGACTTCCCGCTCGGCACCGATCTGAGGATCGTCGTCATATCCGTCACGGAAGGGGACGACATGGTGAGGAAGCACCACGACATCTTCCTGCACTCGGACGTGGCAATACTCAACAAGATCGACATCGCCGATGCCGTGGACGTCGATCCGCAGATCATATCCCGCGACTACGACGCCCTGACAGGTAATATCAAGAAGCTGCTCATGTGCAGCGTCAAGAAGGGCACCGGCCTCGACGAGGTCATGACCGCCCTGAAGCTCTGAGGGATCGATATGAAGGTACTCACCATCGGAGGAGGAGGCAGGGAGCTCGCCGCGATAGACGCCCTCCATCGCGCCGGATCCGAGATCTACAGCGTCATGAAGAACGCCAATCCCGGCATCATCGCCAGATCGGCAGACCATCTGCTCTGCGACGAGAAGGACATCGATGCGATAGTCTCATACGCGCTGAAGAACGGCGTCGAGCTGGCGTTCGTCGGACCGGAGGCCCCTCTGGGCGTCGGTATCGTCGATGCTCTCGAGGCCGCCGGCGTGAAATGCGCCTCGCCTACCAAGGCCGCAGCCAGGATCGAGACGTCGAAATCGTTCATGAGGGAGCTCGTGGAGAAGCACGGCATAGCCGGCAATCTGGGCTATGCGAGCTTCGACAACGCCGCGGATGCGGAGGAGTACCTGAAAGGGATCGATCACGAGATCGTCGTGAAGCCTGTAGGGCTCACCGGCGGAAAAGGAGTGAAGGTCCAGGGAGAGCACCTCCACAGCTTCGACGAGACCATGGACTACATCCGCGAGATATTCGATGAGAACATCGGAGGAGCGGGAGTCATACTCGAGGAGAGGGCCGTCGGCGAGGAATTCACCCAGATGGTCTTCTCCGATGGGAAGCACATCGTCCCCATGCCGCTGGTCCAGGACCACAAGCGCGCCTACGAGGGCGATGTGGGGCCAAACACCGGAGGGATGGGATCGTACACGGATGCCGACCACCTTCTGCCGTTCGTCACGACCGAGGAGCGCGATGCCGCCATATCGATAGTCCAATCCATCATCGATGCCCTCGCTGAAGAAAGGTGCCCCTACCGCGGCGTGATGTACGGACAGTTCATGCTCACACGGAACGGCCCGAAGATCATCGAGATCAATGCCAGGTTCGGGGATCCGGAAGCGATGAACGTCCTGACCATTCTCGATTCGGATTTCGAGGACATCTGCAATCGCATGGCGACCGGGACCCTCGACGGCGATGTCGCATTCAAGCACAAGGCCACCGTCTGCAAGTACGTGGTCCCCAGGGGATACGGGGTCAAGTCCGAAGCTGGGCACGAGATCTCCATCGACGAGAATGCGATTAAAGGATGCGACGCCGTCGCGTACTACGCAAACGTCGATATGAAGGACGGAAAGCTCGTCACGGGAACGTCCAGATCCGTCGGAGTCGTGGGCATTGGCGACTCGATCGAAGAGGCCGAATCCAACTGCGAGAAGGCTCTGAAGCACGTGGTCTGCGACGCGGTCTTCGTACGCCATGACATCGGAACCCGCGATCTCGTGCAGCGCAGGGTCGACCACATGAGATCCCTCCGCTCCGCATGACGGACATCGCTGTCAGGATCGCATACAGAGGGGAGGGCTTCTCGGGTTCCCAGATACAGCCCGGCCTCCCCACGGTCGAAGGAACGCTGCTCGCCTCCATCCGCAGGGTGACCGGCCTGGAGCCGGATGAGATATGTCTCCGTCTCGCCAGCCGCACCGACAAGGGTGTCAGTGCCACAGGCAACGTCGCCTCGTTCGAATCGGGAGGGGCCGACCCCCTTCCTCTTCTCAAAGCGCTCAACTCCATCCATGGAGGCGTCCTGTGCACCGCCTATGCCAAGGTGGATGATTCCTTCCTTCCCCGCCATGCGGACATGCGCACCTACGAGTACGTCGCCAGAGGAACCGGACTGGATCTCTCCGCGGCGCAGGAGTGCATATCGTTGTTCCGGGGAACCCATGACTTCTCCGGATTCTGCAAGGCCGAGGGCAAGGGGACCGTCATAGACATGGTGGAGGCGAAAGCCGAAGCCGACGGTGACGGCATCGTTCTGACGTTCCGTGCGGACCACTTCCTCTGGAACATGATCAGACGCATCTCGTCGGCTGTCCTGCGTGTCGCCTCGGGCCGCCTGGACATCTCGAGGGTGCATGACGGCCTGGAGAACAGTGGCTGGTCCAACTTCGGGCTCGCGCCCGCCGAAGGGCTCACCCTCACCGATGTCAGCTACAACGACGTCCGGTTCATCCCCTCGACGGATCCGGCCCTCGCCAGAAGAAGGTCCATAGGCCTCTACGAGGCGGCATTGGACCGCAGATTCTACGAGAAGCTCCGATTCCGGCGATCCCGATTCTCGATACGACGATCCGGACAACCGATCGGATGATGGAGGCATTGAAGAACGGCGGACGCCTAAAAGACGCGCGCCGAAAGGGTTTTCGCGGGGGAATGCCCCCGCTGGGCGCTTCAGCGCCTGGACTTGGGCTTTCCAAAATTCTTGACGGGCTTCCTGTAGACCCAGATCATGATGATGATCAACAGGACCACGACGAAGGCCAAGAGGATGGTCCACATCGTGTAGTCGCTGTCCCCGATGTAGAAGACGTGCTCCTCATCGAGGCCGCTGATCGACACCAGATTGCCGGAGTCGGCAGGGATCACCTTGAAGGCGTACTGCCCCTCGGCGGGAGCCGCGACCCACTTGTAGGTGACGGACACGGAACCGGCCTTGGCCAGATCGATGGTCTGGTAGCTGTCCTCGATGGTGTTCCACTCGCCGTTCTCGCGGACGGCGAAGTAGACTCCGTATCCGGACAGGTCCACATCGGACTCGTTTGTCAGGGTGACCGACATCGACACGGGAACGACGACCCTGATATCGAAGGAGTCCTCCCTCACGAGATCCTCGGAGGGAACCTCCTTGGTCTCGCCGTCCTCGGTGTAGGAGATCTCCACATCGTAGGTGACGACGAGCCTGAGGTTGCCTGCCTCCTTGGGGGCGGTGACGGTCAGAGTCTCGGACTCCCCGTTCGTCATGGTTCCCGAGCTGGGGCTGACCCCGCTGGAGACCGTGGTTCCGGAGGAGTCGACGAGCTTCGCCTTGTAGGAGACGGAGACGCTGACGTCCTGGCGGTCGTTGTAGTCGGTGTTGTTGTACGTTATGGTGTAGTCCTCTTCATCGGAGATTCCGATGATGGACTCTCCGCTGATGTTCGAATACACCGCATCGGTCTCGGAGACCGGGACGATCAGGAGGATCGCCACCGCCGCGAAGGCGGCGGCGATCGCTGCATAGGACTTCATCTGCGTGAGAACACCCCCCTCTTGCTGGCGAGCCAGAAGATGGCGATAACGAGGAGGATCGACACTGCCAGGAGGAACCAGATTCCGCCGGGCACGGAGGACCTCTCCATCACCGCGTCGCCGCCGGAGACGGTGGTCTTTCCGGCATCGACATCCGCCGAGATGGGCTTCAGATCGAGGGTCTTGGAGGATCCGTCGAAGGAGACCGAGGCGGAGACTGCGGGAACCTCGCTCGAATCGCCCTTCTCGGAGGAGAGGAGCATGCAGGCGAGGTAGTACGTGGTCGTCTGGAGGCCGTAGACCTTCACGGTGCCGCCGACGGCGGTGGCGCAGGTTCCGTCCTCATTGAGTATGACGATGCTCCATCCGGCACCGACGGAGGCGGAGATGGTCACGTCCTTGGCGAAGACGTCCTTGTTGACGAACGTCAGCGCGTACATGTACTGGGATGCGGAGACCTTGTCGTTGGAGGCTCCATCCTCGCCGGCTTTGGAGACGGTCATTCCGTCTGCAACGGTTCCGCCGGTGGCGGAGGGCAGGAGCTCGACGGTCTCGGTGGACGAGGCGTTGATGTCGGAGACCTCAAGGGTCATTCCGGCGGATCCGGGAGCGACGCGGGCCGCATCGTACTTTCCGGTGACGGTCACGGAGGCGGTTCCCTTGGCGGGCACGTTCACGGAGAACGCGGAGTCGAGGGTGAGGTCGCTTCCGGCCTTGACCAGATAGGTCCTGGCGGAATCCGTGTTGTTGGTCACGGAGATCGCGGCGGTGAGCCTTCCGTTGTCGGCGACGATGCTGTCGAGAGAGACGGTGAAATCCTTCTCGTCGTCATCGGCAGGAGCGTCGGCGGACAGCACGGAGATGTTCCTGACGCTGCCGTCCTTCATTCCGGTGAACTCGGCAGTGGCGGTGGACTCGAACTCTCCGTCTCCAGAGGTCACATCGACGGTAGCCGTGACGGACGTCCAGGACAAGGGGAGGGTGAGGGTGTACGCGCCGTTCTCCACATCGAACACATGGGCGACGGTTCCGTTCCTGACCGTGATATCGCCGTTGGCGTCGATTCCGACGACACCGGTGACCTTCATCTTCTCGGAAGAGGCGGTGATGTCGATGGACACGGAGGAGGCGTTCTCCATCTCCACGTATCCGTAGGCGATCTTGTCGCCGTTCGTGCTGGTGAAGTAGTACTTGTATCCGACCTCGAGGTAGTATCCTCCATCGAACCTGTAGTGGCTTCCCTCATCCGTGGAATCCTCGTCATAGGAGACGGACTCGATCTTCACGACGTCGGTGACGTCCCTCTTCACGTCGACCTTTCCGACCTCGATGAGGTCCAGACCGACGAAGACTGCCTTGCCGTCGCTATCGACGCTGCCAGGGTAGAGGTAGGCGGTACCGTCGAAGTAGTATCCGGTGGATCCGTCGACGGTGATGTCGTACTGGCCGGGCCTCAGCTTTACAGGAGCACCCTTCTTGAGGTCAATCTCCTTGTCCTCCACATCCTCGTAGTACTCGAGCTTCATGTCGCAGGGCGCCACGTAGTCCATGAGAGCGGCGAAGTTCTTGTCCTTGGTCTTCTCGGTATCGCTGTAGTCGCTCACCTTGTCCAGATACTCGATGATGATGGTGGAGGAAGTGGTCGCGGTACCAGAGGATACCTTCTTGGTGAGATACTTGGCGTCGAAGAGAGCGGTGTTCTTGAAGGCGCCTCCATTGAAGGACGTCTCGGCCTCGATGCTGTCGGGGATGTAGAACACATAGGTTCCGCCGGTGCCGGTCATGGACGTCAGCACGTAGTCGACGCCGTCGTGGGTGAACGACATCTGGGCGAGCACGAAGGCCAATCCCATGTTGGAATCGCTGGTGGCCTGGTCGAACTTCAGTCCGGCCGTGACCTTCCTGCCGTCGACGAGAGAGACGTCGAGCGCGGTCTTCTCTCCGCTGACCGAGACGCTGTTCACGAAGGACACCTTGTCGCTGCCGTTGTTGGCGTAGACGGTGTAGGTTCCTGCGGGGACGTACACGGAGTACTTTCCATCGCTGTCCGCGCCGGTGGAGATCTGGAAGTAGGAGCCGTTCAGCATGAACGTGACGGTGCCGGACTTGCCGGTAGTACCGCTCTGGAGCTTGCCCTCCGCGAGGACGGCGTCCGCAGCGGAGATGCTGACGGTCGTGGACGTCTCGTCGATCAGGCCGTAGTAGACCTTGTCTCCGACGAGCGCGTATACGGAGTACGCCATCTTCTCGGTGGCGTTGCTGACGGGCACGTCGACGACGGTGGCGCCGGACGCGGTCCTGTAGGACATCGTGCTGAACGATCCTCCGGATACGGCGAATATGACGTCGCCGTACTGCCTGTCGAAATCGATGGTCCTCGCCTCGTAGGCGGGGATGCTGACCGACCTGTTGCCGCTGGAAGCGTTCTGGGTGGTCGTGTAGGAGCTGACCATTCCATTTCCGACGGCCACATTGTACTTGCCGGGGATGACGGTGACGACGGCCTTGCCGTCCTCTCCGACCTCGGCCGTGAACTGGGCGCCGGTGGTCTGGTTGGTGGCGATCACGATGGGAGCCACATCCCTCTTGGTGCCGTCGACGGCATCGCCGTAGACGTCCTCGACGGTGGCTGTGATCGTGTACGTCTTGGGAGAGACTGCGAATCCGACGTTCTCCCCGGGATAGACGGTGACGGTTCCGGTCGCGAGGGAGGATCCGTCGGCCCCGTTGAGGGTGTAGTCGTAGGTTCCGGGGAGCGCATCCCTGATGACGATCTTTCCGTCCGCGACATCGGCCGTGTAGGACGCGGTGCCGTTCTTCATCTCGAATCCCATAGCCTCCTGGCCGTAGACTGCGTCTCCGACGACGACCTCTCCCTCGAGATCGGCGGTTCCGACGGTCATCTTGGCGGAGGACGCGAAGTCGGAGGGAAGCATGGTTCCGAGAACGACGCTTCCGAGCCTGATCTCGACCCTGTAGTCCCCGGATGCGAGGACGTCGAAGGATCCGTCCGCCTTGGTGGCGGCCTTGGAGCTCAGGACGTAGGTCTTGTAGACGTCGCTGTAGGTGTAGACCTCGGCGACGGCATTCTTGACGGGCTCGCCCGCGGAATCGACGACGGTTCCGGAGACGACATCAGAAGTAGTGCCGGTGTAGGCGAGCATGACGATGGACGAGAGGTAGTTGATGAGGCCTCCGTCGGTCTTCTGCTTCTCCATGGCCTCCCATCCGTCCATGTACTCCCAGCCGTCGGAGGAGAGCGTGGCCTCCTTGTCGGGGTTGTACATGACCTGCCAGCTGGCGACCTCGAATCCGGCGAGACCGTATCCGGGGATGGCCTTGGCGTTGTCGTCGGATCCGTCGCTGAGCGCGAGAGCGGAGAGCTGCGCGTAGGAGCTCGAGTAGCCGCGGTCGCTGTAGGAGGGGCCGATCATGGCCTTCCAGAGAAGGGTCTCGTAGATGGCGTCGGTGTAGACGGTGGTTCCATAGTACGTGTTGTAGGAGTAGAACTGGGATGCGGCGCCGTACTTGTCGACGGAATAGTTGGCGAAGTAGGCGATGGTGGAGAACGAGTCCCCGTCGTTGTACTGGAGGGGCAGCATCGATCCGTCGACCAGGATGTATCCGATCTTCTGGCCGGAGCGGTCGCAGATCTTGTCGTACGCGCCCATGATCTCGGAATCGTTCATAGCGGAGGTCATGGCCTCGACGGCCGCCAGGTAGACGGCGTTCTCATCGGTCATGTCGGCCCTGAGCTTTCCGTAGACGTCGGGGTTCTCCTTTATCTCCTCGACGGCCGCCGAGGGGTTCTCGATGAATCCGGAGATCTTGGAGAAGACCTCCGAGTCGGCGAAGCAGTCCTTGAAGTCGACGTCGGAGTTGGACATCATGATGCGGATGATCATGGCGGAGACGGCGGCCCCGGTGCCGTCGGCCAGATACATCTGGGCGACCGCAGAGGCTCCGTTCCCGTTGGAATCGGTGACCGAGGAGAATCCTCCCTGGGTCACGGAATCGTAGGCGTAGTCCATCCAGGTGGCAAGGGCTCCGTCCTTGTCGGCTCCGTCGAACTCGGACCAGACGTTGCCCATGGGGTAGCTGTCTCCGGTCTTGATGGTGAAGGACGTATTGCCGTAGAAGTAGGCGTTCTCGTCCTCGGTGTTGCTGGGCATCCCGGCATCGACAGCGAAGCTGGCGTTGGGGAGCACGACGAGGAGCGCGACCACGAGGACCGTGGCGAGGGGGAAGGGCTTGATGAGCTTCCTGAAGCAACCGGGGAATCCGGCGGCCTTGACAGAGGAGGCATAGGACCTGATGTCGGCCCTTCTGATGATTCCGACGATGGCGGCGGAGGATCCGACCGCGAAGACGCATCCTACGACCGCAGCGTTGGCATAGCTGCTCCAGGCGATGAAGGCCATTCCGAACAGCCAGAGCACGGTGAAGAGCCTGGAGGAGGAGCGGTCCTTCCTGACGAGGCGGTAGGCCTCGTAGAATCCGAGGCAAATCGGGAGCCACATGGTCAGCCATCCGTAGTAGGCAGCCACGTTGGACATCGAGACGCGGTCGCTGCTGAGCTCCTCCATTATGGAGGACTGGTAAACGCTGTTGCCGAAGACGAAGTCGGTGTACAGCTCGGGGGCAGCGATGCTGAGAACCGCGCAGAAGGCCACGAAGGCGATCACGAGCGCGGGGATCGTGACGATCCAGGGCTTGCTCCTGAGAGCGAGGAAGATGTAGGCGAACACGACGGAGACGACGGCGACGAGCAGACAGCCCGAGTACACCGCATCCATCAGATCCGCAGGGATGTAGTAGGCCGCGGGAACGAGCGTGCCGACCAGGAGGATCAGGGCGTATCCGGACAGGATGCCGGAGAAGTCCTTGCCCCTGATGCGGGACACGACGATCTGGACGACCATCATGATGGCGAACAGGACCAGGATGCTGCGGAAGCCGTTCCAAGTGAGCGCTGCGAGCGCGAGGAACAGACCCGCGATCAGAGCGTTCTTGAGGATAGCGCCCTTGGCGGAATCCTCGGAGTCGGCCGCCTTGACCATCTTGACGGCGAACAGCACGGCGAATGCCACGAGGAACGCGGCGAGGGCGTACTCGTTGCCGTTGGAGAACACGGAGGTGCTGATAGGCAGCGCGAGGAACGCATAGATCAGTGCCGCCACGACGCCTATGGTCTTGTCGTACAGCTCCTTCCCGATGAGGAAGACAGGGATGCAGGCCAGGGCCCCGAACACGGGTGCGAGCACACCGAGGGCCAGAGAGGCGCTCTCCGTCGTGCCTCCGAGGATGGAAGCCACTCCCGCCGCGATGAAGTCCATCAGCGGAGGGATGACGAGCAGCCCGCCGACGGGATAGTTGACGGAACTGTCCGTCATCGACCATGTGCCGTCGAGGATGCTTTCGATCACATGCAGGTGGTATTGTGCGCCGGCGCCACCGGACAGTGCGAATGAACCGTCCGCTGAGACGCCGTAGGCGAACACGAAACGCAGCAGGAACGCTACGATGACGATAACGCCTAGGATGAGCGCGCACCGATGGCCGCTGAGCCATCCGTTGCCGCTGCCGGCCCCGTTCTGATCGGGGGCGGCAGACTCTTTTCCGATTTTGCGCATTCTAATAAGTCTCCGTCTCTTTAGAACGTGCGTCCATGCCCGAACTCATATAAAAATGGTCCACAGGCTTTCTCCTTACTAATAATATAAGGACGCACACGCGAGACGGAGGCGCAGAATCGAAGTTCGTTGAACCTTCGATCGGAGCACCGTAGATATGTCGTCGAGGAAGACCTGCGCTGCCGCGCGCGGATCCTCGGCACCGTAGATGGCGCGGCCTACGATGGCGTAGTCGGCCCCGGCCCTGATGGCATCCGATGCCTTTCCACCCTGAGCGCCGACTCCGGGGGACAGGATCTTCTTCGAAGGACCTGCGACAGCCCTGATCGCGGCTATGCGGTCCGGCCTGGTGGCAGGAGCGATGAATCCGTCCACGCCGCACTCCACACCCATCCTGGCCATCTCCTCGGCATGCTTCGCCGTGAACCTCAGCGCACCGGGATGGCTCATCTCCGTCACCGCGTATATCTCGGCATCGGCGGACGCTTCCACGGCGGCCCTCAGGGAATCGTCCCCTGTGAACGCATGGACTATGACGGCGGAAGCCCCTCTGGACACCGCGTTCTCGACGATCAGCCGGACGGTGTTGGGGATGTCCGCGACCTTGAAGTCGCAGATGACCTCGGCGACATCGGAGAGCCTGGTTATCATCTCGGGTCCAGCGGACAGCACCAGGGGCCAGTTGATCTTGACCGCATCGACCGCGTCGGAGACCGATTCGGCGATCTTCATCGCCTTATTGCCATCGGTCTCATCCAGTGCCAGCACCAGCCTGCTGTCCGTCTTCATGCTCTAACCCAACCCTGCGATGGATATTAAGCCATCGCGACGTTGAAGAGGCATGCTGAGGAAGATGGAGTGCGGCTCGCTCCGGTGCGGAAAGGTCGCCGAGGGCTGCACCAGGTGCATAGAGGGGTCGAAGATGGTCCTTCTCGTCACGGGAAGATGCGGGTGGAACTGCGACTACTGCCCCGTGTCGCTCGAGAAGAAGGGAAAGGACGTCGTCTATGCGAACGAGAAGCGCGTGAGCACGGACGACGAGATCGTCGCCGAGGCCGAATCGATGGACGCCCGCGGAACGGGCATAACCGGCGGCGACCCCCTTATCGACATGGATCGGACGCTGCACATGATCCGCCTCCTCAAGACGCGCTTCGGACCCGACCATCACATCCACCTCTACACCGCCACGATAGACGCGGGCAAGGCCGCCCTGCTGGAGGAGGCGGGCCTCGACGAGATCAGATTCCACCCCAGGGACTCCGAGTGGTCCGACATGGGGGGATCGGGACTGAAGGAGGTGAAGGATGCGGTCCGCATGAAGGTCGGAATTGAGGTGCCAGCACTTCCGGGAAGGGAATCGGACCTCCTGTCCATGATCGCATATGCCAGATCGATCGGGATAGACTTCGTCAACCTGAACGAGCTCGAGTTCTCGGAGAGCAACTGGGACATGATGGAGGCTCACGGATACGACGTGAAGGACGACGTATCCTCGGCCGTGAAGGGCTCCGAGGAGACCGCGATCGCAGTGCTCAGGAAGGCGCCCCGCGGAATCGATGTCCACTACTGCTCCTCGTCGTTCAAGGACGGCGTCCAGCTCCGCAGGCGCCTGACGCGTCGCGCGCTCCATATCGCCGAACCGTACCAGCAGGTCACGGACGACGGCACCATCGTGCGCGGATTCGCGAAAGGCGACGTGCAAGCGATAGTCCGCGCACTGAAGGATGCGGACGTTCCGGAAGATCTCTACCGCCCGATGGACGATAGGGTGGAGGTGGCTCCGTGGGTCCTAGAGAAGATCCATGGATCCCTAGACGGCAGGTCATGGCTGTCGGAGCAGTATCCGACCGCCGACGGATTGGAAGTAGAAAGGACCCCTCTCCGACGGGAGGGGCCCTGAAACCGTTTACCCAAATCCAGCTGAATGAGGCACGGCGGAAAGCCGGAACTCACTCCACGCTGAGGCTCTGGATGTCGTGGTGCCTGTTCACGATGTCTCTGGCGAGGCGGAGGTTCTTCCCGGCCTTGCCGATGGCGCGACCCTTGAGCTTGGGATCGACGGTGACGGTGGCGTGAGTGATGTTGCCGCGCTGCTCGATCACGACCTTCTGAGGGCCGTAGATGTGGAACACGTTCATCACGAACTGCTCCGGATCGTCGGAGTACTCGACGACCTGGATGTTCTTTCCCGTCTTCTCCTTCAGCTTGATGACGTGCTCCCCCTTCTTGCCCACGGCGATGTTGGCCTTGCCCTTCTCGACGATGAACACGAGCTTGTCCTCGGTGTCCATGCAATCGATGGCTCCGGTCTTCGTCACGGACTCGAACAGGGACATGTACCTCAGAGTATCCTCTGTAAGGACTATGTCGGCCGTCATATGGCTCACAGCGTAAGGATGTTGGAGCTGCCCTTGTCTATGATGACCAGAGCGGACACGGAGAACGGCTTTCCGCACAGGGCGCCGAGCTCCATGTTGTTGCCGTCGAACACGTAGGTCTTCACGCCGATGTCTCCCTTGAGGTCCTGGGAGGGGCAGTTCCTGGCGAGAACGACCATCTGGGCCTTCCCGTCCTTGACAGCCTTCATCGTCTGGTCGACGCCGAATTCCACCTTTCCGGTGGTGATGGCGGACTTCAATGCTCTGCTGATATCGATCTTCTCATCGCTCATCTTCATTCACCTTTCTTCTTCTTGGGTGTGTAAATGATGTTTACGGCCCCGGTACCAAGGGTGACCGGCTGGCCCACTATGATGTTCTCGGTCACTCCCTCGAGGGGATCGACCTCTCCGATCATCGCCGCGTGCAACAGGTGCGCCGCGGTGATCTCGAAGGCGGCCCTCGCCAGCACGGACGACTTCTTTCCGGAGACTCCGTGCCTTCCGATGGCCTTCACATAGCCGTCGTTGGTCATCAGATCGGCTACGAGCATGATGTGCCTGATGTCGACATCCAGACCGGCCTCTCCCAGGGTTCCTCTGGCCTCGTTGATGATCGAGTTCCTTGCGGCCTCGATCCCGAGGACGTCGGCGACCTCCAGGATGCTGTTCGTCTGGACCTTCGCGGGGTCGACCCCGTCGACCTTCAGGACCTCCTTCAGGTTGCTTCCTTCCGTGATGATGACCCAGCGCCCGTCCTCCTTGGAGAGGACGGCCCTGGTGATGCCATCGATGCCCTTGATCTTGGCATTCTTGATGGCGTCGAACATCTGCTGGAGCTTCTTGAAGGAAGGTTCGTCTCCCGCCGAGACCACGATCTCGAAGTCGTCCCTCTCGACCTTGCCCTTGACGGCCTTTATCTTGCCCAGCTTCTCCGCAATGTCGGCCTCGGTTATCATCTTGGCGTCCATCTTGCGGAGGTCGGGCTTGACTATGATCCTCATGTTGGTTATGTCCGTCTCGAGGGACGCTATGTCCAGGAGGGTGGTGATCTCGATGTTGGAGGCCACCATCTTGGCCACGTTCTCGTCCTCGGCGGCCGTGCCTATGAGGGGGATGTTCATGGAAGGCGTGCTGGGCACGCGGCGGGCGTCCACGATCTCGATCAGCCTGGGCAGACCCTGGGTGACGTTGACGTTGGCGACTCCCGCGTAGTGGAACGTACGCATGTTCATCTGCGTACCGGGCTCTCCCAGAGAGTGCGCGGCCATGACTCCTGCGGACTCGTTCTGGTCCATGAGATGACGGGTGTACATCTCCATGGCACGGGTGAGGAGCTCGTCGATCTTCCGATCGATGTCGGGCATCTTCTCGACGGCGGAGTCGTCGAGGAGGCCTGCCGCACCGAGACGGTCGGCGATGTCCACCATGACCTTCAGGGGGAGGTTGACCCCCAGAGCCTCGGCCCTGGAGATGATGCGCTGCTCGTCCTCGGTCCTGGTGTAGCCCTTGCGGACCTCCTCGACCGGGGCGGCGACCTCGATCTCCTCGACGGCCTTCTTCATCTCCTTGGGAGCGGAGGGCGCCCTCCTCTTCCCGATCTTCTCGATGACGGAGGCTGCCTCCTCCTCCATCAGGCCCACCTCGATGAGACCCTCCACGCCTGCGGCGGAGATCCCCGAGAGGGTGTTGAACTTGCTCGTCAGCAGGGCCGCAGTGACCTCCGAGATCCCTCTGGACTCGAGCGCTTTAAGCGTGTCCTTCCTTGCCATATCACTCGCCTCCTCCGTCGTAGTCGTAGTCCATGTCGTTGTCGGAGTCCTCGGACTCGTCCTCCTCTATGGATTCGAGCTCGTCCTTCTCCAGGGATCCGTAGTCTCCTCCGACGTCCCTCTCCTCGTGGAGCGGGTTCTCGTAGTCGTCTCCGAAGACCTCGAAGAACAGGTCGTTCATGTCGATGGCCTTGCTGCGGACCGCCTTGGCCGGGTCGACCCCGTCCTCTCCGTAGAGGAACTGGACGATGGTGCCCGCGGTGTTCTTGACTGTTCCGTCGGACGTCAGCTTGAGGTCCTCCAGAGCGGAGATGAGCCTCCTCTGCATGTATCCGGACCTGGATGTACGGACGGCGGTATCGACCAGACCCTCTCTTCCTCCCATGGCGTGGAAGAAGAACTCGGTGGGAGTGAGTCCCGACTTGTACGAGTTGGAGCAGAATCCCCTGGCGTACGCGCCGAGATCGTCCTTCTCGAAGTGGGGAAGGGTCCTGTGGTTGTATCCTCTGGAGAGCCTCTCTCCACGGACGGCCTGCTGACCGACGCAACCTGCCATCTGGGACAGGTTGAGCATCGAACCGCGGGCACCGGCCTGGGCCATGATGACGGCGGGGTTGGACATACCGAGATGCTTTCCTGCGATGCGTCCGGCACCGTCACGGGCCTCTCCGAGGGTCTTCATGACGTTGACCTCGAGGGTCTCCCTGAGCGATCTTCCGGGCATCTGCTCCAGAGTCCCGTCGTTGTAGGACTGGACCAGCTCCGACACCCTGTTGATGCACTCCTGGGTGTTGGACGCGATCTGCATGGCGGCCTCCTCGGGGATGTCCTCGTCGCCTATTCCGGTGCTGAATCCGTGGTTCATGAGGGCGCCGAGGGCGAGCCTCGTGACCTGGTTGATGAACAGCGCGGCGCGGTCCGCCCCGTAGTCCCTGGCGATGCGGTCCAGGATCTTTCCTTTGCTGTTCCCAATCGCCTTGACGTCGATGGTTCCGCAGATGAGCTGTCCATTCCTGATCTTGACGTATCCGTCGGTGGGGCAGTTCTCCTTCTTGCAGGGACCTACGCACTGGCAGATGTTCGCCTTGAACTCGGTGTTGAAGTCCTCGGGCAGAACGACCGAGAAGAGCTGCTTTCCGCTCCAGTACTCGTTGCCGTTCTCATCGATCTTCGGCTCGGGGATCCTGATGCCCATCTTCCCGTCCTTGGTGACGCCGTTCTCCTCGTCGAGCTTCATCAGGATGTTCATGGCCTGGAAGCGGTCGAAGTGGGGGCCGTCCTTGTAGGGGGAGTCGGGATCGTTGTGGGTCAGGAAGTACGCTCCGGTGATGTGGTCGTGGATCGCACCGATGATCGGTCCGCCGTACCTCGGGGAGAGGATGTTCTCCTGGACCTGCATGAGGATACGGGCCTCGGCACGGGCCTCCTCCGACTGGAGGACGTGCAGGTTCATCTCGTCGCCGTCGAAGTCGGCGTTGTACGGAGGACAGTCGCACAGGTTGAACCTGAACGTCTTGCCTGCCATGACCCTGACGCGGTGGCCCATCATGGACATCCTGTGCAGCGATGGCTGCCTGTTGAACAGGACGACGTCGCCATCGACGAGCTGCCTCTCGACGACGTACTCCTCTCCGAGACCCTCCGCCACGGTCTCCTTGTTGGTGTCGGTGACCCTGATCCTCCTTCCGTCGGGACGGATGACGTAGTTCGCACCGGGCACGTAGGGCTTGTGTTCCGCGAGCTGGGTGGGCGGGAGGGGTCCGCGGAGGACGATCTGGCGCGCCTGCTCGATGTTGTGGGAGTTGACCCTCAGGGGGACGGTGAGCTCCCTGGCGGCGATCTCGGGGACCCCGACATCGTTGATGGACAGCAGGGGGTCGGGCGAGATGACCGTACGGGCGCTGAAGTTGACACGCTTTCCGGACAGATTGGATCTGAAGCGCCCCTCCTTTCCCTTGAGCCTCTGGACGAGGGTCTTCAGGGGACGGCCGGACCTGTGCCTGGCGGGCGGGATGCCCGAGGTCTGGTTGTCGAAGTAGGTGGTGACGTGGTACTGGAGCAGCTCCCAGAGATCCTCGACGATCAGCTGAGGGGATCCGGCGTCGCGGTTCTCCCTGAGCCTCTGGTTGATCCTCAGGACATCGACCAGCTTGTGCGTCAGATCGTCCTCGGACCTGTCTCCGGAATCCAGCGTGATGGAGGGCCTGACGGTGACCGGCGGAACGGCCAGCGCGGTGAGGACCATCCATTCGGGCCTGCAGGTCTCGGGATCTATTCCGACGGCCTTGAGATCGTCGTCGGGGATGCGCTCGAGCCTCTCGCGGACCTCCTTGGCGGTCAGCTTGTGGTTGTCGTCGGCCTGCCTGAAGGTGGTGGGCTTGTCGAGCTTGATCTTCTTCTGCTCAGCGCCGCAGTGGGGACAGACGCCCTTGGAGGAGGCGTCCTTGGCGGTCTCCTTGGAGTAGTTCTTGAACTCGATGGTGTCTCCGCCGAGCTCCTCCATCCTGTCCATGCTGTCGAGGCGGGCCTTGATCTGGTCCTCGGAGAGCATCAGCTTGCCGCATTCGGAGCACGTGCACTCCAGCAGCATCTTGATGTCCTTGATGAATCCGACATGGATGACAGGCATCGCGAGATCGATGTGTCCGAAGTGGCCGGGACACTCGTCGACCTTGCATCCGCAGGTCTTGCAGCGCAGTCCGGGCTCGATGACGCCCATGCGCATGTCCATGAGACCTCCCTCGATGGGGAAGCCCTCGTCGTTGTACGTGTCCGCCGTGATGACCTTGACGGCGGACATCCTCCTGATCTCATCCGGTGAGACGCAGGAGAACTTGATGGATCCGATCCTCTTGGTGATTCCGCTCATCTCAGGTCCTCCAGCTGGAGCCTCATGGCGACACCCATGCTCAGCAGCTCGTCCATCAGCAGCTTGAACGCGTAGGACGTCTGGACGGGATAGATGTGGGTGTGGTTCTTGCATACGGGACAGTACATGGCTCCGTTCCTGTCCTTGATCGCGATGTGCCCGCACTTCGGGTTTCCGCAGATGTACTGGGTGGTTCCGTCGGACTCGTCGAGCAGCCTGTCCTTGATGACCATGGCGGCTCCGTGACCGGTGAGGCAGTCCCTCTCCATCTCTCCGAACCTGAGACCTCCCTGCCTGGAACGTCCCTCGGTAGGCTGACGGGTGAGGATCTGGACGGGTCCTCTGGACCTGACGTGCATCTTTCCGCTGACCATGTGGTGCAGCTTCTCGTAGAAGATGACTCCGGTGTAGACCTCGGTCTGGATCATGCGTCCGGTCCTGCCGTCGTACATGGTCTCCTTACCGTTCCTCTTGAAGCCGTTCCTGAGAAGGCCGTCGCGGATGGACTCCTCGTTCTCTCCGGAGAACGCGGTTCCGTCGATGATGCGGCCCTCCATGGCTCCGACGCGTCCTGCGATCATCTCGAGCACGTGCCCGATGGTCATACGGGACGGGATACCGTGGGGGTTGACGACCAGGTCGGGGGTCACTCCGTCGGCCGTGAACGGCATATCGCACTGGTCGACGAGCCTTCCGACGACTCCCTTCTGACCGAACCTGGAGCAGAACTTGTCGCCCAGCTCGGGGATCCTCTCGTCCCTGACCTTGACGCGGACGAGCTTGCATCCGTTCTCGGACTCGGTGATCATGACCGAATCGACGTATCCCTTCTCGCCCGGACGGACGGTGACGGACGTCTCCCTGCGCTTCTGAGGCGTCAGGAAGTCGGTGTCCTCCTCCAGGAACCTGGGCGGGGACGTCTTTCCGATCAGGACATCCGAACCGCGGACCTCGCTCTCGGGAGCGATGAGACCGTCCTCGCCCAGCTCGGCGTAGGCGGTGTCCGCCCTGGCGCCCATTATGTCGGGGGAGGGGATCTCGAAGTGGTCCTCCTGTCCTCCGGGGTAGCGGCGCTCCTCGGCACGGTAGGACCTCATGAACGTGGACCTTCCGAGGCCTCTCTGGACGGAGCTCTTGTTCATAACCAGCGCATCCTCGATGTTGTACCCGTGGTACGAGAGGACGGCGATGCAGAAGTTCTGTCCGGCGGGCCTGTGGGCGTACTTGATGTACTGCATGGTCTGCGTCTGGACCATGGGCACCTGGGGGTACTGCATCAGGTGGCCTCTGGTATCGGGCCTGATCCTGTAGTTGGAGGTGGGGATTCCGAGAGCCTGCTTACCCATTCCGGCACCCATGGTGATACGGGGGGCCGAGTTGTGCTCCGGATAGGGAACGATTCCCGCCGCGACACCGATGATGACCATGGGGTCGACCTCCATGTGGGTGTGCTCCGGGGTCATCTTGGACGGCATGGTGAACTCCTGTCCGCACCACTTGCACTTGAGGACGACGTCGCCCTCCTTGCCGATATTCATCCAATCGACATCGGTCTTGGAGAGGGCGTGGTTGCATCCTTCGCAGGGGCACCTCTTCGGAAGATCGTACGCCTCCACGAGGACGAGCGCGTCCTCCTCCTCCTCGGCGTCGAGCCACTCGATGAATCCCTCGCGGAACAGGTCGTCCCATCTTATGCGTCCCTCGCGGATGCCTTCGATGTGCTTCCTGGTGAGCGCGAGCCTTCCGTTCTTGACGATGAGCAGAGGCCTTCTGAGACGTCCCTCGTCGCAGTTGATGACGACCTCTCCCATCTCCTCGTCGTAACGGATGTTGATCTCATTGGATATGAGCCCTACGCGCCTGCGCTCCCTGATGTCGGAGACGAGCCTGGCGGGATCGGGGTGCGTTCCGACGAGGTCTCCGTTGACATAGACCCTGGCGCCGGATCCGGACTTGACCGTCTCGAGGTCCAGGCCGCGGAGCATCCATTTCACATCGTTCTCGGGGAATCCCTCGGAGACGTCGATGATCAGGGCGGCGTTCTTCACCAGACCGCAGTTCTGACCTTCCGGGGTCTCGGACGGGCACAGCCTTCCCCACTGGGTGGGGTGCAGGTCACGGGCCTCGAAGTGGGGCTGGCTCCTGGTGAGCGAGGAGGTGACCCTCCTGAGGTGGGACATGGCGGACAGGTTTGACGTCCTGTCGAGAAGCTGGGACACTCCGGCGCGGCCTCCGACCCAGTTGCCGGTCGCGAGCGCATGGAGGAGCTTGTGCGTCAGAAGGTCGGGACGGATGGACGAGTTTATGTTGATGATGTCGGAATCCCTCTTCCTTCCGCAGTTCCTCTCGAGCTGGTACTCGAGATCCTTCATGAGGCTGCTGAAGCTGGTCCTGAACAGATCCTCCATGAGATCGCCGGACAGCTTGAGCCTCTTGTTGGCGTAGTGGTCCTTGTCGTCCTCCTGCCTCATGCCGAAGCTGAGCTCCAGGACGGAGCGGGCGATGCGTCCGAGGAAGATGGCCTTCTTCATGCGGTCGTCCACGGAGTCTCCGAGGTGGGGCAGCAGGGACCTGTCGAGGATTCCCTCGACCTTCTTGGTCCTGTACTCCTTGGCCTGACCGGCGGCGAAGTTCCTCTCGAGGAACAGGATGGCGTCCTCGGTGGTGTGGAATCCGTTGGGCGCATAGGTCTTCTTGTCGAAGGACGCCTCGATGTTGGCGTAGACGATGTTGGCCATGCGCTCGTCGGAGACGATGGTCTCGTAGATCTCCTCGTCCTTCTCCATCCCCAGGGCCTTCATCAGGGCGACGAGGGGGATGCTTCCGGATGCCACGGGGACGGACACCATGATCGTGCCGTCCTTCTTCTTCTCGACGAGGGTGAGCGCGCGGTATCCGTCCTTCTGGGAGAACACCTTGGCGACCTCCACGGCGGCGCCGTACTTCTCGTTGTACTCGACCATCACCCTGTTGGGGGCGAGGTCCTCGAGGGTGATCAGGACCCTCTCGGTCCCTCCGATAATGAAGTATCCTCCGGGCTCGCGGGGATCCTCCCTCTGCCTGATAAGCTCGTTCTCGTACTCGTCGTCGGAGAGAGGACGGTCCTTGAGCCTGGTCATCACCTGGCGGTTCAGATTGCATCCCGAGGACTTCACCATCATCGGAAGGTCTCCGACGTGGATCCAGCGCTCGTTCTCGGGCATCTCGACCTCCGTCCCGTTCCTGTAGACGTCGAACCTGACGAAGATCTTGGACATGTAGTTGAGGTTCCTGAGCCTGGCCTCCATAGGGGTGAGCTCATGGCTGTATCCGTTCGCCTCGGTGACGGTGGGAGGCTCGACGCGGATGGTGGGCTTGGCCTTGAGGTCGACGTTGCCGTCGGAATCCCTCTTCCTGCCTATGTATATCTTGATGTCCTCGCCGCCGACCTTCTCGGGGTCGAGGGTTATGACGCCTCTCTCGGAGTCGTCGGAAGAGACGCGGATGTCGTCGACGATCCTCTGCATCCTGCTGTCGGGATTGTCCGCAGTAGCAAGGAAATCGTCGAACGAAGAAATGTGATGGCTGACAATATTGTGATCTTTGAAATACAGCTCTACTAGGTCCCTCAGTCGCTCACCCCCTGGTGACAAGCCTGTAGACCGTGAATTCCAGCGCGGTCTCGCTGTCCCTTACGATCTTGATGACGCGGCCCTCGTCGATGGGGCCGTGGATTGTCTCCAGAATCTTGATCGCCGGGTCGCTCTTCCTGATCTTCGGAAGCTGACCCCTGTTGATGCCCAGCTTGAAAAGCACCTCTTCCGCCTCCTCCTCGGTCAAGAGGTGATGCTCGGGGGTGAGTCCGTGCATGAGCACATTGAAGTTAGTTTCTGCTGCCAAGTGATTCACCTACTCCCTTCCAGCCCGGTCAGCCGGATAATCGGTTTGCGAGAAATGCGATGCATGCCTTCCTCATACTTGATCCGCCGTTCGATCGCTCATGAAGTCCATCTGGCGGGCCTGAAGGGATTCGAACCCTTGACCACCTGATTAAAAGTCAGATGCTCTACCTAGCTGAGCTACAGGCCCATGGATAGCTTAAAGCTTGTAAGTAGCGTGCAAAGGGTGATTGTATTTAATGGAATCGCAGGCGCGAATCCGCTCCGCACGCCTATTCGGAGGTTTCCTTCTCCGAAGAGGGGCCGGAAGCCCTCTTCCTGCCGAAAACCAGATACCCCGTATGGCCGAGATTGTCGAATGAAGGCCGGACTCCGCCGGGGTGGACCTCCATGGCGCGCTGTATGTTCTCGAGCGCATGCACGTCGGCGTACCCGGCGTCGCGCAGCGCCAGGACGATGCTCTCCAGCTGATTGGCGTTCGGGACGTAGGCGCAGATCCTGCCGCCGCTCCTGAGGCGGCGTTCCAGATTGGGCACCGCGAGCCACGGGTCCGGCATGTCCATGGTCAGAACGTCGGCCTCGAAATCGATTCCCGGATCGTCGGACCTCGCGTCCCCGATCGAGAACGTCCAGTGCTCTCCGAGCGCCGTGCGGTCGACGTTCCGCCTGACGCGCTTGGCATTCTCCTCCTTGAGCTCCATGGTGTGGACCCTTCCGGAAGGCCCCACGGCATTGAGCAGGGCGGTGGTCAGACCTCCCGATCCAGCTCCGACCTCCAGAACGGCGTCTCCGGGCGATATCCCGCAGTGCATGATGATGGTCGCGGCGTCCTTGGGAGTGATGATCTGGGCCCCGCGGTCCAGCGAACCCATGAGATCCATGACGGCTGGCCGGAACACGGTGTACTCCCTGCCGACGACGGAGATGCAGTCCCCGTCCGAGAGCCCTTTGAGCTTGGAGCCGTCCACGGCCCCCAGGCCGGAAACCTTGACCATCCCGAAGGACACTCTGAGCCAGTACCTCTTCCCGGACGTATCCTCGAGGAAGACCGTCTCGTTCTCCTGGAATTCCATGCAACCCCATCCCCGACAGAATGATAATATGTTGCCCATGGCCGTCCGAAGACGGCCAAAGGCGCCGGCCTCACATGGTGTGGGCGGCGTACGCGGCCTTGTCGACTGGCTTGCCGCAGACGATGCATTTGCCGGAGTAGACCTCGTTTCCGTAGGGCCTGCCCAAGATCTTGAATCCCGTCGTGTCCTCGAACTTGTGCCCGCATTCCTCGCATCCGCACCATCCGATGCGGAGGACCTTGGAATCGGGAAGGCCTTCCATGGAGTCCACGTCCTGAATCATCCGGCTCTGATACTCCTGGGCCTTGGACAGCATGTTGGCGGAGATGTCGTCCAGGAGCATCCTGATTCCGGGGACCAGCGAATCGACGGAGATGGATCCCTTCTCGCCCGTGTCCCTCCTGGCGAAGGAGACGACGCCGTTCTCGATATCGCGTCCTCCGAGCTCCAGCCTGACCGGGACGCCCTTCATCTCCCACTCGTAGTACTTGGCTCCGGGGCGGGCGTCGCTGTCGTCTAGCTTGACACGGATGCCTGCATCCTTCAGCACCTGGGTCAGGGACATGGCGGCCTCCGCGACCGCTGCGGCGTTGTCCTTCTTGAAGATCGGGATGACGACGCACTGGAACGGCGCGATGCCGGGGGGCATGACGAGACCCTGGTCGTCGCCGTGCACTCCGACCAATGCTCCGACGAGTCTCTCGCTCATGCCGAACGTGGTCTGGTGGACGTGCTTGTGCTCCCCGCTCTCATCCTCGTAGGTGATATCGTACGGTACGGAGAAGTTCGTCCTGTAGTGGTGCACGGAACCCATCTGGAGGGTCCTTCCGTTG
>ERZ808258.119-NODE-119-length-42485-cov-16.758567_pt1 | contig 42485 bp, 42 predicted proteins | sample MGYA00521280_ERZ808258 | MGnify/ENA primary metagenome ERZ808258 (study PRJEB31516, sample SAMN03275585) | gut metagenome | biome: mammalia-associated habitat; material: feces | host: Papio cynocephalus | place: Kenya | collected 2012-07-19 ...
TGTCTTATGTAATACTTACTCCCGACCGAAACACCTATACGAACCGATTTTCAACAAAATTGCGGAAGAACCATTAAATTTGGATAATCCAATTCGGAAGGACAAGGAGTTATCACGTCTCCAAATCCGATATCCAATGATACGTCTTGGCGAATGGTATCAATGGAGGCACTCAGTGTGAGCCTTACACCCGGATATTTCTTTTCAACGGCAATATCTTCGGTTTTCAGAGTTTCTGTATAAAATGTCACCCCGTCTTGTTGGTATGGAATCGCACAAATCTCGGCAAAAACCTTTTTTACATTCTCCTTGTCATTGTCAATATGATGCCCCAGAAAATCAATGTCCAATGTAGGTCTTGCCATAAAGCGTTCATGCGCATACAACAAGGCTCCACCTTTCAGGAAGAAATGGTCGTGATACGGGCTTATCGACAAACGATAGAGCAAACGCTCCTGGAGGTATCTTGTTACCAACATCTGGTACCCAAGTTTCTCTTTCCGTGAGATATTCAACAATTTTGCTTTTACCGAACAGCCGAAATTATGTATTTCTTTTATTGCCATACTTCAAGATATTGATTCAGTGTTTTACGTATTCTTAGCTTTGAAGCGTAATCCATAAGCCGTGAGATATTTTTGTCCGGACGTCTAAGATAAGTTTGGAGGATTTCTGCCATTACATCAATGCCGACTTTGTTTCTGTATTTAATTGCATCGCATACAGAACGCTCCATGTCAAAGATAGGAATATCGTATCCTTGCACATTTTTTCGGGTTGCCCCGATAGAGAGCAGCTTGTCGGATTGATAAACCAGTTGAAATTCCGGATAATCAGGCAGAACGATCTTTCGTGTTCGTTCAATGGCTATATAGTAAGCATTGGGTATCTGTGTAGTCAAACTATAAACAGACCATGCCGACCAAAGGCATAGTATGCCACCTGGGACTATCATCCGTATATCAACCATGGTATTTGCCAAGGCATCAATGTCTGCATAGATGCCGTTTTTGAGCCTTACCGCTTCGCCTTTACGGACAGCATCCTGCAATTGTTGTTCTTGCCAGTCGCTCAAATTCTTAGTCGAGACGAAGCCTTCTTCTTTGAGTTTGTCTGTAATACACATATGCCGAACATATTTACCTTGTAAAGATACTGCTTTTTCTCAAATATGCAGTATGTTTTATAGTTTACTTTATTCTTATTTCTGTTTACGTTTCCCCAGCGGTCCGCTGAATTTGCCACGATTGAGCGAAACTCCGTATTTGTTGAGTATGCGGAACACGGAGCTGCGGCTGTTGAATCCGCTTACTTTCCAGATGTCATCGATCGAATGGCCGTTGTTGTACATCGCCACGATGGTTTTCTCCCTTTCTGTCTTGTTGATGTTTTTCTCTTTGGCAGGCTGGTTTATGTTCTGCTTTAGTTGGATGATATGCGCAGAAGCCTTTCGCAATGCGGCACACTCTTCCGGAAGCGAACCGAATATCTCCAACACATCCGCAGCCCTGGTTTCGGGAAATAGGTCACCGTGGCTGTCAACCTTGTCGTGAATGGAGATAATCCGCACCACCTTTACACGGCAGAACTCGATGAATGCCGCCAGTTCACGAGAACCACGCAGGGCGTTGCTGAATTTAGCGAGTACGATTTCGTCTCCCCGTTCCAGACTTGCCATGAGTTGTTTCCATTGAGGACGCAGTTTCTCGTGTCCGTTTTCCTCCTCAATCACTTGTACACAACCGTATTGCTTCATCCACTCCACATCAGTGTCGAAGCCGTCATAGCCGGCTGCCTTGAATATGTAACCTACTTTTGCCATAGTGCTGTTCAATGCTAAATGATACCAAGTGCAAAGATACAAAGTTTAATTAGGTTAAAATCATACTCAACAAAATATTTTTCAATTATTATACTTTGTGTTTTCACTTGTTATGCTCTTGTTTATTTCGCTGATTATACTCGTAAGTATGGAAAAGAAAATAGATTAAAGTTTTATTTTAGAGTATTATTGTGCAAACTTTTATACTTATCTTTGCCACCATAATTCAACATAGAAATCATGATTAAAGGTTTATTTAACGAGAAAATAGAGCTGATAACAAAATGTGTGAAGTGTAAATCATACTCAAAAACATATGGAAAATTTGCCAAACTCCTTGCCGTATGCTTTGCCACTATCGCACTGGCATCATGCGGTAATAAGACTGACAACTATATATTTCAGACTGAAGATGAGGCAGCCAATGCTTATAAGTCATACCTGTCCGAAGTACGGAATATGGGAACTATCTCAACCGAGAGACTGGTTGAGTCTGTCAATGAATGGCAGACACTCAGGGATTCGGTCTATGTCTGTATTGCCAAAGGCACGACAAGCCGGCCACACCAAAATTCTGAAAACACGGTTCGGATGCTACATGATTCTTTGCGGATTGAATTTACTCGATTGGCATTGTCTCAACCACGGAGCTTCGCTGATGTGTTGCTCATCAAAGAAATGACTTCCCAATATCGAAAAGACATAGAACTGGCACAAGCGGTAACAGATATAGATCCTTTCTTCATATCGTTGGATTCGGTAGCAACATGTCACGGAAACGCAAAACAAATTGTGTCAATCTATCAATCCTTTCTTGCCAATACTCTGAAATCCGGAATAGACTCCAAAGACCAGATGTTAGCCTTTATACAAGAGGAAGACCGGATCTTACGTTCTTTCCTGAGCCATCTTCCGGAGCTTGCCGACACCGACCTGTCTGCCATTACAGACAAAACTGAAAAATGCTGCCTGTCTATGTTCCAATCGGCAGAAGACGGCAAAATCTCTTATCGTGATGCCTTGATATATACAGCGAAACGTACCAACCGGAGAATCATACTCAACGTTTTGGCTTGCCGTGATGACATCAGCCAAGGCAAAGTAAAGACCGAAGCGCTGGCAAGGGCTTACATATGGATGTTGTTGCAGCCGTATGTTGCCTTGGATGGTTTCAGTGTGGCTGTTCTGTCCGATATGGAAAGGGCAACACTTCATGCGGTCGCTGACAGGACACCTCAGATGATATCCAATCTAAACAAGATTATTGGGACGGAAAATGACCAATGGCAGGTATTGCCCGGAGTACTGATCAAGATAATGCTCACATCCATTTGACGAACCAGAAACAAATAAACACAACAGTTATGCTACAACTTTTTTACGATGACTTTCTCTCCTTTGTGCCGCTCCAGCTTCCGCATTTGCTGGATGTAACCACAATGGAACAGCCGCGGTTCTACGATGATTACGTCCTCCTTTCGTTTCCGCTTGCCGACCCGTACGATCTGGAAGAAGTGATGGACATCTTCGAGGACGACATGGAGCTGATAACCCTTTATCATCATATTCCTTCAAGCGCGACGACATTCGGCAGCAGCACCTGTGCCTATTCCAATCCGGCATTCGGACAGATGTTCAAGATGAACGCGAGAGTTTCTGATGCCGGCAAGGTTGACCGCATTGACGTGACCATCTATGAATCCCTGGAGTTCATGTGTTCTGACATCTGTCTTGACTTGAAACTTCACGAAAAGACGGGTCATTTCAAGTACCGCAAGACCAAGGAGGAGTTGCTTGCCGAATTTATATGAGACGGACGATATACCTGCAAATGCTATACATTATCAATATGTACAGGAGTTGGATAGTCGTGGATGACGGATATGGATACAAGCAAAGTGTCGTGTTCAGACGGGGAAGACCGGTTTCCTGCGTGACCCGTATGCTCCGGCTCAGTTCCACATATAAACACAATGGCTATGAGCGTGGCACGAAATGGAGCATATCCGAATACGAGCTGGACAAGGCATTGGCAAGGTATCGTCAAAACAATCACGAGCTAAAGACACGGCTAAAAAAGGGGGCGTCATATCTCGAAGCCAAGGATGTGGAAGCCATTGTAGAGATTGCCACCTATGGGCTGGTCAAGTTGGAACTGGCCGATCTGCCATTATTCAAACAATGCTGATTAAACAAAGGATAACGATTATGATTTGGATTATCATTGAAATGTTATTTCCGGCATTGCTCATTATACTGCCCATGTCATTGTACAGGAGCAACCGGCTTTTTATGGCAAAGTTTTACTTCAGAATGGCGGGTAGCGAGAGTGCAAGGAAACTCTATGTGCAGTGTATGCTTATATTCCTACTGCTATATCATTATGTCTATGTAGGCGGACACTTCGGAGAGTGGGGAGTTCTGATATCAACCATACCTTGTGCCGTTCTGTTCTCGTTCAGATGTGCCGACAGGTGGATGCGCAGGCTCCACGAGGATAAGAAAAGGTTCGTTATGGCAGCCTTGATCACACGGCGTTCGCGCTTGCCTTTCTTCTTTTGGCCGCCATGTTCTATCCCTCTTGCCGAGTGTTAGCCGAATGGCAGGATAAAGACACACGTGGGCATTTGAAAGAAAATCCAAAAACAATGTCCGGACATTACTACTGACATCATCACGCGAGACTGCCACGAATAAGTGGATAGTGGCAGGTTGATAGAATCCACATATAGTCAAACAAAAATCAAATGAAATGATGAAAGACAAGAATAGAGCCTCCAATCAGGTATTGGCAGATATGATGTTTTTCGACTACCTCAAAGAGAAAGTCGGTGAACGGAAGACAAAGACCGGTGCCTACTACGACCTGTTGGAAAAAGCAACGGCAGGTTTTATAGCTCCTTTTTTGAAGAACCACGAATATGTGTTGCAGGCTGACCAGTGTCATGTGACCATTTCAGACCTTGCAGTGGAATGGCACTGGCACAGGGCTACCGTCAGGGCGTTTCTTGACAAACTGGAGGAGATGGGATATATTCGTCGGACAAGGTTCGCAAAGAGTGTGGTCATTACCGTGACTTTTGCGACATTCTCCAGTGGCGAAACTCCCACCTTTTATACCGGTCATATAGGGTCCGGACTTGCCGATGATTTGGACAAGGCTTTGTCCGAATGGATAAATGGCAATCTGTCTGACGAAGATGTGGGAGAGATTTGTGGGCAGTATCACGAAGCCGGACTGAAACGGCTTACCGATGAATCCGACAAAGATCATTCAGGTGACAAGCCGACAATAAAGGCAGGTGCAGAAACGGAGCTTGTCCAAGAGATTGTCGAGCGTGTAGCCGTAGCCGGACTGAAACGCGCCATACGAAACTCACGCTTCGATGATCCGACCGATTTCCTGGAGTTCTTTCATAAGGAACTGGAAGGTGACTGGACTTCACTTTTGGAGGCATCCAAGATAATCGCCAAGATGATTATGGACGCTGGAAACGACGGCGCGGCCAATAGTTCCAGCGAAACGGATATGCTCGCCACGCTCCGTCAGCCGTTCAGGGCGTTATTGGCAAAGTGCCAGGAGCGTGATTCCACCCTTTTATAGACTCCACAACCGGTGTTTTAAGTCAAAAACTATTGTATAACCACGGACGAATCGTGATGTCATACACTTGTAGGCTTGCCATTATAAACGCGCAGCGGTGCTTGCACGTTGGCCAAACAGAGGGAAGTACGGGTAGCCTAATACCCCAATAGCTTAACGCTATCGGGAGAGGTGCCCGGACAAGCAGCAAGCTGGGGCAAACAGGATGTCCGGGAAACAGAAAAGAGAATATGGCAAATGCAAAGCAGGTGATGGATTTCCGACCGTCAAAAGGCATGACCACAGCACAAAGCAACGAACACCAACGCAGGTGGGCGGAAAAAGGCTGGGAGCGTGCCGTGTCGGTCGGGAACTATGATCCGACAAGAGAACATTTGAACTTTGAAATAAAGGACGGTAAAGTATGTCCTGTCGACAAAACACGGGGCATACCTGAGAGGATGGCGGACAACCTTGCGGCTAGAGGTATTAAAGACCCTAACGCAGGATTGGCGGAGCCACGCTTCCGCACGGTGGTCAATTTTATTTTCGGCGGTTCACGTGAGCGTATGCACGAAATCGCTTTTGGGAACCAAAACGTGAATTTTGACAAGGGAGCGGACAATTCCCATGTCGAGAGATGCAAGGATATTGAAGAATGGGCGAAGGATGTCTATTCATTTGTGAGCGACAAATACGGAGAGGAGAACATTGCAGCTTTTATCGTACACATGGATGAACTGAAGCCCCATGCACATTGTACCTTGTTGCCAATCCGTGACGGCAAGTTTGCATACAAGCAGATATTTGCAGGAAAGGACAAGTACGAGTTCAGCGCACGGATGAAGCAGTTGCATAGTGACTTTTCAGAAGTGAACAAGCGTTGGGGAATGTCTCGTGGTAGCAGTATATCCGAGACCGGTGCCAGGCATCGCACTACCGAAGAATATCGCCGACACCTTTCGGAAGAATGTACCAATATCGAAGAACAGGTTGTCCAACACAAAAAAACACTGTCCGACCTTAAAGTGGAAATAAGTCTGGCAGAGCGCAGGGTGAAAGGCTTGACCTCTATGGTGGACAACCTCCGAAAAGCGAAAGCGGAAAAGGAATCCCAACTATCGGCATTGGAACGCACCCTTCAATCCCATCAGGGAGATACGGCAACCATTATAGCCGAGAGGGAACGGTTGGAAAAAGAACTGGCTTCTATCCAAACGAAACTGGAAGATAAGCAGGATAAGCTACGGACGGCTGACCAACAGCTTGAAGCCCTTAAAAGGGACATGAATGCCATTAGCGAGCGCACGGAGGAACTGAAAGGCGAAGCCTATAAGTACAGTCGTGAAATCCATTCCAACGTGGATGTGCTGCTCAAAGATGTAATGCTGGAAACATTGATTGGTGAACACTCCGCAAGAGTGGCAGATATGAATCTTTCGGAACAGGTAGCCTTTGACGGATCGTTGTTACAAAGCCTGACAGAACAAGGTGCGGATGTTATGCACTGTGCGACACTATTGTTTCTCGGTATGGTTAACGATGCCACCACATTTGCCGAAACGCACGGTGGTGGAGGAAGCAAGAGCGACCTTAAATGGGGAAAGGATGATGATGAGGATAATCGTGCGTGGGCAAGACGTTGCATGATGATGGCAAGCAGAATGATGAGACCGGCTTCCGGCAAGAAGCAAAAGAGGTAATCGGCAGAATATATTTTTCTGCAATGGATAACAAAACAAAATAATGCGTTGAATATGACAAAGAAAATATTTTTAATTCTGGCAGTGGCAGGTATGAGCTGTTCACTGCACATGAAAGCGGCTGTACCACCTGTGACAAAGGACACTGTACAGCTGGAGTCGTACACGGATGTCGAACAGATGCTCAGGCCTTTGGAGCCGACTTACCATAAGGGTGTATTCGTGACATCGCCTTGGAATGGTAACTGGTTTGTCGGTCTTCAAGGTGGTGCAAGTGCGTTCATTGGCAAACCTGTTGGTTGTGCCGACTTGTTTGACAGGATAAAGCCTACTGTTTCCGCATCGCTCGGCAAGTGGTTCACTCCGCAGGTCGGAGCAAGAATCGGTTATGGAGGTTGGCAGTTCAAAGATTGCGGACTGGTCACAAATGACTATCATCACTTTCATGCTGACTTGATTTGGAATGTGCTTGGAAGTCGGCATGGCAAGGTGGAGAATCCTCGTTGGGGAATCATTCCATACATAGGACTTGGATTGATGCACAATCCGCAGAACGGACATAACCCGTTTGCCATTTCATACGGAGTACAGGGGCAATACCGTATCTGTAAACGGCTGTCTGCATTGTTGGAAATTGGCAGTGTTTCCACATTCCAGGACTTTGACGGCTATGGCAAATCCAATCGTTTCGGAGATAATATGCTTTCCGTTTCAGTCGGCTTGTCGTTTACGATTGGAAAGACCGGCTGGAAACGTGCCGTTGACGCGACTCCGTACATCCGGCAGAACGAGTGGCTAATCGATTATGCCTCGCAATTATCCGAGAACAATCAAAGATATGTGGGACAGCATGACCGGGATATGCGAACCTTGAATGAATTGAAGAAGATTCTGGAAATTGAGGGATTGCTTGATAAATATAGCAGGATGTTTGATGACCGGGAGAGTTGGGGCAATGTCTATCCAAGAAACGATTACAGCGGACTGAACTCACTTCGGGCAAGATTGAGAAACAGGCGTTGGGATGGCAAGTCGCCTTTGGCCAATGACAGCCTTGCGAATTGTTCAGGAATTGCCGATCTGGGTACAAGTGATAGCACAAATTCAGGAAATGGCCCAATGGACAAATCAGCCAATGTTCCAGACTTGACAAATACAAGCGCTGGCAGCATTCCCACTTGTAGCCACTCGGATTACCTTGCCTTTATAAGTTCCGGCAATGAGTGCATCGGTTCTCCAGTCTGTTTCTTCTTTGAACTCGGCACAGCAAAGTTGACAGACAAATCACAGCTGGTCAATCTTGACGAGTTGGCGCGTGTCGCAAAGAAATACGGACTGTACGTTACCGTTATAGGCGCAGCTGACGCCGCCACTGGAACCTCCGTTATAAACGATGCTTTGAGCGTATCGAGAGCCGATTATATTTCCACGGAACTGATCAAACGCGGACTGGCAGCAGAGCATATCACCAAGGTTGGGAAAGGCGGAATCTCAGATTATAATCCCACTGAAGCCAACAGGCTTACCAAGGTGCTGCTCTTTATGAAATAGAATTTAGGTTACTTTTTGTTCATTTTGCGAAAACAAGGGAGAGCCTGTCCGTGATGGATCGGCTCTCGTTTGTTCTGTCAAAAACTACATTGTCCTTATCCTTTTCAAAAGTTCGAGCATTCTGTCAAGCAACTGGTCAAATGACAGGTGTGTTGCACTGCTATACAGAAAATGCTTTTCCAATGAATTATAGTCATTCCTCCAATCATCAATAAGTTCTGCCGGTGGTATGAAATTTATCCGGTCATGTTTATGAGAAGAATAGTCCACACCGTCAATATGATTGAAAATATTGCGGTGAGCTATTATTTCATCATATAATTTCAAATCTTTCAATGCCTCATTGCCGAATGATGTGTCCATTATTCTTTCAATGTCATACAAATGCCTTGACATCCGGTAACTGCGCGGATTTTTCTTTTGGAACTCTTCATGAAGCAGAAATATCTTTTCCAGAAATGTTCGTGTCGGCATGACTGTTTTGAACTTGATTTCCATGTCTTCCGCATCCGGAACAGCTTCGGATATGAAAGAACGAAGTGTCCTTGTTTCCACCGGTTCATCCATTGAAAGACTGCTTATCTCTATTTTTACACGGGGTCTTACATATTCTGATGTCTCCGGAATGATAGAGTTATAATTTACATATATTACGGAAGGATGTGTGTCTGCCCTTAAATCGGTTATGGTGCCATTGCGCTCCTTTGTGGTTTCCGGTATAACCGTAAAACCGCTAATCCCTGTCTCTGATAATATTTTGGTCAACTCTTGAGGAAGTTCCCTGATGACATAATGACGGGCTGTCCTTTTCGCTTTTGCCAACTGATTTTTCGATGTCCCCGATATGGCGAAACGTCCTTCCCGACGGATTGCAATATCAATGTCTTCAGAAAACCTGAAAATCAAATTCCACCCTTTTGAAAGACTGGTCCCGCCCTTGAAAGACATCAGCGGGGCATATTCAGTTTTTGACAGAGCTTTCATTACGGCCATAACCCACCAGTCCTTTTCAACGGCCAACCGTGGAAGAGCCTTTGCGGCACTTGTTATGTCAAGCAGTTGCAACTTTTCCGTTTCATTATATTGTTGCCAATGTTTCATGTCTGAATGTTTGTTTTAAGCGAATTTTCTTATTAAGTTTTGGATCCACATAGGGGTCAGCAGGATGTCTTCCGCAAAGGTTTCCTTATCGTTTGCCTTTGACATGTAATGAGAGACGGCAAAGAGTTCGTTCTCCCGTATATTATCTTTTCCGAGTTCCTTGAATGCCTGCACAATCAAGGGAATAGTCCTTCCTTTATATGCAAAGTTGCGTGGAGCGGCACGACGGAAGCGTATAGCTCTGTTCCCTATTTTTATTTCTCTTGACGCACCGGTTGTAAGGTATGAGATGGTCATAGTGACCTGGGTGGATAACCCTAGTATATTGGCAGCAGTGCTTCCTGTCGGCATTATTTGTACATGGTCTCTTGCGGCAATCTCCTCTGCAATTTTTTCCAACGGGATGGGAACTTCCCCGAATCTTGACATCATTGGTTTCACATATATACCGTGAGCAATATGTGTCAGCAACCCTGCGTCACATGCTTGTGACAATACTTTCCGTACTGTCTCCAACGAAGTAATCCTGGCAAAGTCATTCAAAAAAAAGACACTGTGCTCGGGACTCCTTTCTATTTCATCTAATATGGTGGTTTTGATATTCTTATCGTTCTTTTCCTGCATAGATTTATACCGAATTATTGCATATATTTCGGTACAAAGATAATGATTTCCCATTAAATATCACTCAGTTTTTTCTATAAATACCCTCTTATACTGCCTGAAATTTTCATTTGCACACTCCCGACTGACTTGTCGGCCCTATTTTTCTTTGCAAAGGTACTGTGGCGAGGGAATGCCAAGTACCGTTTCTCCGATTGGCTCCACTAATGCCCTGTGGCCTTGACGACAACTTTCCACAATTTCCGACAGGCTGAAATTTGGTATTTCATCAACCCCTCTGCCATTTACTTGCCTTATCCCTCTTTTCCCGCAGTCTCTTCATTGCACGTAAAATTCAGATTCCGACAAGAAAGCCGACAAAGGCTTCAAAATGAGGGAAAAGAAAAGATAAAAGTTCAACGATTTAAACAGACAGATTATGCACAGCAAGATTTTTCAAATCACGGAAACAAGGGTTGACAGGGATAACTACTTGAATGAAAATACCCTTGAACAAGGTGACGGACACTATTACGACTATTGTTCGGAGATAGACGAGGAGGAGCGCAAATTCCATATTGCCAATCTGATAGAAAAGGCATTGCCCAAAGGGATGTTCACTCTTGTTGGAGAAAACACAATCCGATACAATGGCGGTGCGGACAAGTGGAAAAAGGAATTTGTTACAGCCATCCAAGAAAAGGCACAAGCCGTTACCGTTGAAAACTGCACGATGTGGATTGGGGCGGTGTACCAGCTTGAAAAATTTCTCAAAAATCCGCTTGACCTCGGTTATCAGTTCTATATGGACGAGTATGGTGTCAACGGCTATGCCGAGCAGTCTTATTCGTTTTTACAGACAGTCAGCCAGTTTGAACCGGGAAAACTACTTTGCATCGGTGGAGTTATTGACTATCATTTCTAAACGCTATGAGGACAAGACGAATGACAAAAGAACAAGGGAAACGGTGCAATATCAGCAGATTTCCCAATTTCCACCACACAGGCAGTATCAAAGGAATGAAACGGATGTACTACGGAAACCAAACACTTTTGGTAAGGTGCGGAGCGTACATATACAATGTATCAAGTGAACCAAGTATCTATTATCAAGCAAAATAACAGACATTATGAAAGGAACAGAACATTTCAAGCAGGCAATTAAGGCATATCTGGACGAAAGAGCCAAGACCGATGAACTCTTTGCGGTATCATATGCCAAAGAGAACAAGAATTTGGACGATTGCGTGACATTCATACTCAACCAGGCAATGGCAATCTGTAAAGAGGGCGGTTGCGGTATGACTGATGACGAGGTTTATTCGCTTGGAGTACATTATTATGATGAAGATGATATAGACGTGGGTAAGGCGGTCAACTGCGGAGTGATAGTCAACCATAGAGTAGAACTATCTCCCGAAGAACAAGCCGAAGCGAGGGAGAATGCACTCAAAGCCTACCAAAACGAGGAACTGCGTAAAATCCAACAGCGAAACAGCAAACCGAAACCGACCCCGAAAGCGGTCAGTCAAGAACCCGAACAGCCATCACTATTTGATTTCTGATTATGAGAGCAAAGACAAGATTACAGCATAAGGTAGTAACCGCCAATGGGCGGTTGCTGCCACTGACAGAGAAACAGGAGTTATGGGCGTTCCGGCACTGCCTGAGCCACTATGCGTTCCGTACAAAAAGCGGTATGACCACCTGTATGGACTGCGGACATCAATGGGGCGAGACTAAAGAAAAGACCTGCCATTGCCCAAACTGCGGTACAAAGTTGGAGATACGCAACACCTTGCAGCGTAAGTATAAGGAAAAATCCTATTACTCCATACTTACAACCCAAGACGGCTTGCAGGTGCAGAGGGTGTTTCTTTTGACGGCTCATTATCGCAAGGGCAAGGAAGCCGATTATTACTCTATGGAAGTAGTCAGGTATTGGATAGACGATAACGGCAAGACAGAAGTAACTGCATTAAGACGTACACTCGGCTACTATTTAGATAGTTTTGTATTTGATAATCATATAGAATTGCGGAACGACAACAATATTTACAGGCGGATTGCCGATTGCAGGGTTTATCCTTATTATTCTGCCACAACCAAATTAAGACGCAACGGACTGAAAGGCTCTTTGTCGGAGATTGAACCTACGAAGTTGATTGAAGCCTTGCTGAAAGACAGCAAAGTAGAGACGATATTCAAGGCAGGCAGAAAAACTGATTTGAACTACTTCCTGCAACATTCAATGTACTTTGATTTGTATTGGAGCACTTATAAGATAGTAATGCGCAACAATTATCAAATATCGGATATTTCCCTTTGGGTGGATTACATTCGTTTGCTTGAAATGTGTGGCAAGGATATTCACAATGCCCACTATGTTTGTCCATTAGATTTGAAAGCCGAACACGACCGCTACCAAGAACGGGCAAGGATTATCCAAGAACGGGAGGAGCGAGAGGAACAAAGGAAAAAGGCAAAGGAGAACGAGGAGCGTTTCAGAGAGTTGAAAGGCAAATTCTTCGGACTGTCATTCACGGACGGACTGATTGTAGTCAGTGTGTTGGAAAGCGTGGATGATTATTACGAGGAGGGGAACGCCCTGCATCATTGTGTCGGACAATGCGAATATTATCTCAAACCGCAGTCGTTGGTGTTTTCTGCACGGATTGACAACAAGCGTGTCGAAACCATTGAACTGAGCCTTGAAACGTTCAAAGTGTTGCAGTCAAGAGGGCTTTGCAATAAGGCTACGGAATACCACGACCGAATTATCCGGCTTGTTCAGAAGAACGTCCGGCAAATCCGTAAGCGAATGACCGCATAATCTGTTCTTTTCGTCAGCCACTTGTTACGACACACATTGTAGCAGGTGGCTTTATGTGTGGCTACGGTAACTTGCTGATTACCGTAGCGAGTCCTGTTATACGGGACTTAAATGCGAACTTTTATAATCTATTGCAATATATCCTTTTGTATAATGTCGGCAACAAATAAGAACTATTGCCGAATTTATATCCTAAAACCTTTATAGGATAATCTCTCATTATAGTCATCGGAGGATTATCCTTAGAGCCGGCCATCACGCCACATGACATTGTTTTATCGTGCAAAGGTACTATGGAGGTAGAATGCCAAGTACCGCCTGTGCTAACAATTCAGTGGACTTAACGACAGCTTTCCACGAATGTGCCATTAGTGGTATTTCATTAACTCCCTGTTTGTTTACTTGTCTTATCTCCCTTACCCCATAGTCTTTAACGCACATAAAACATATCCCTGTGGCGAGGTCGGAAGGCTTCCAAACAAAGGGAAAAGAAAAATTGATTAACAAACAGGAAAAATCTGAATAATATGGCAACAGCAGAGATTTCTAACAAGGTGATTAAAAAGGACGATTCCGTTTTGTGTATGGTGTCTACAGCAGTAATTCAATCATTGATGAATCGGATTGAAAGTTTAGAACAGGCTGTGGAGGATTTTAGAAATAAGGTCAACGTGAATGATTTTGTTTCACAAGTAATTGATAATGTACAGAATATTACTACCGAAAAAGAAATGCTAAATGTAACTGAAGCGGCAGAGTATTTAGGTATTTCCAAATCAACTGTTTACAAACTGACCTGTAGCCACACAATACCGTTTTACAAGCCTCTTGGCAAAACTATCTATATTGACAGAAAAGACCTTATAGATTGGATGAAAACAAATCAATATAAAAGTCAGAAGCAACTCCAAGAGGATGCTATGAGAATAATTACCCAAAACAAGAGAGCAACGTCCCATATGATAACCAGACCATTGACTGTCAGTGCGGATGAGGATAGTCGTTTGAATCGTATGCGGCAACTGGCAAGTGATATTCGTAAAAAATATTCTTTGAAATAATTTCTAAAGTTTGAAAATATGGAGTACAACAATCAACTGTCGGAGAACGACAAACGCTTTGCGGACGAGTTCTCTAACTATGTGAACGGAAAAATGTCTTCACCACGAAAGGTGGGCAAGGCATTGGCGGATGACCACCGCTATTTGGTAAACGAGAAAGCCAAACTGATGTTCTACTTTATGGAGCAGTTGGCGGAGAACTGGCACAAGGGAAGATATGACCAGCGTAACGAATGGGCGTGCCGTCTGGCAGCGGAAGCCATAGACCATTTGGCGGAGAATGACCTCTATTATTTGTCCGAAGAGTATTACGAAAACCATAAACAATAATGAGTATGCAAGCACTTCAAATCACCATCCCAAGATGGAACATAACAGAGTTCAGCGGTTACGAGCCGATAACCACCTTTTGGCAGGATTTCTCCATTGCCGACAAGTTTGGGAACAATGCCATAACCGACACATACAGGCGAGCCAAGTCCGAATGGAAAGACAACTACAAGTATTGGACGGAACTTTGCCTTGTCCTCAATCACAAGATATGGCAGTGGCACGAGAGGGACAACCCAAGAGCCATTCTCTATGACAAACTGTGGAGAGAAGCGGATGCAATGACCACAGAATGGTCTGTTGGGGAACAGGAATATTATTTTGAGATAACGGATTAAATCAACCGGTGGGGAGATTGGAGAGGTCTCCCCACAAAAAAACTGCACGCAAAGTCTTTATTTTGGCAGGGAAATATGTGTGACGCCGCTTCATTGTTCCTATGGACAAATTGACCGTGAATTATGTGCGGAATAGCCTTCGTGCTGTTCACAAAAAATCATACTTCCAACAGTTCACTCGTTTTTGCCCAATAATAGAAGGCTTCCGGTAGATTGATTTTCAACTTATTCAGTTTGTTGGTCAGCGAAGGTCGAATAACCAAATCCTTGATGTCAACCGGATTGTTTGAATAGCGTTCCACTTCTGTGACTCCCTTTTCAATCAGCGTGGCTAAATAAGCCGCCCGCGCCGCATCAATAATAGCATTGTCTATAAGATACCGTTGTTTGTATATAAATGACTTTACACGGATGATTCCGTCTTGTATCAAGTTGAAATCACCTTCTCCGGATTTCCCCCGTGTGGAGATACAGAGTGCCGTCTGACGGATGTCGTTGAAGACCTGTCCGATATCCGCTCCCAAAGACCGGTACGAGAGTTCGACTACCGCAATCTTTCGGAAAGCCTCTGCGGTAATCTGCAATACTGAAACATTTTCAAACAACCGCCCCACGTCATAAAGTTGCTTGGCTATCTCCATAGAACAAGATCTGCCGTTCTTGTAATAAGGTATCCGGTAGTGTTGGGAGCGAAGGCTGTCAGTTTATCCCCTAAAATATCTTCTGCGGACGGGACAGTCACCATTAATGGTTTTCCCTCCAGCCGTATGAACGGGCAATCAATGGCTATTTGCTGTGTTTGGAAATAATGAATGTCCTCGTACAGTACATCCAGCAGGATATAGGATTGGGCATCCGTGTCGTTCCGGTAAGCTATATGATAGAAAAACTTGGAATGGCTTTTAGGTATGTCCGCATCGTCCCTATGCTTACGCTCCACGAGTTCCAGATTGATAAAGCCAAAATCGGCAAAAGATTTCAGATAGTCCTCTATATTGGTTCCGGGAGGACAGATGACATCAATGTCGATTGACAGACGATGGGCGGATTTCCCAAGGATGAGCATAAGTGCCGTGCCACCCTTAAAGACGAGAGGACACCCGGCTTTAACCAACATTTCAAGCAGGGACAAGGCACGGATTACTTTCTCTATGAGGTTCTTGTCATTGTAGTGCAGCTCGGATGCAACCTGTTCGATCCATTCTGTCGTAAAACACTCTTTCTTTATCATTGTATGTTCAAGCTTTCTAAAATTGACGATAATTCTTTCTTCACTTTACGCCTGTCGGCATACCTGAAAAGCCTGTTCCTGTTGATTGTGTACAGGTTAAAGGCGTTTTCTATGATACGGTCACCCTCACTGCCTTGCAGGTAGAAAAAGTCCGTATCTCTCAATATATCCACTAACAGTTTTTCCAACGTGGGCATAGGCACGCCGGATACTTCTTGCAAGGGAGCTTCCGAAACAAGGTTTTTTACGAAAATGACACGGCTGTCCATATCCACATACCGGTATATCATATTTTTGTCCGGTCGTAGGTAAACATCGTGGTTTCTGTCTTTCAGAAAATTGAAAACGGTTTCTGCCGAGTCCCTGTCCGTTTCCACGTAGATGATGCGGTTGGATGAAAGGTGATGTTGCAATGGTGCTATGATCTCCCCTTGATAGACACAGAATTTCGCAAACGGAAAATCCGATTGCAAAAAACCGTAAATCTTCTTCACTTCCTCTATCGGTTGGGGTGAAAAGACCTGCTTCATCACTTTGGCATACGTTCCCCGTCCGGTTCTGACCAGTACATTTTCATTCACGAGCTTGAACAGATACCAGGACAAGGAAGACTTTTTGATGCCTGTCTTTTCTTGTAGATAAGCAAACAAATCTCCTAAACTAAAGTCATGATGAACTTCAGCATAGTCAAGTATGAATGTCGTCGTCTCGTTGCTCATGTGATTATTATTCTTTTCTTCGATTGCAAAGGTAACAAATTTTCGGCACTAATTCAGAATAGTGCCGATATTTTGCAACTAATTAAGGTGAAAGCTCTCTCTGTTTTTGTGTAAGTAGGACTTATCTGTGGGGTTAAACCAATTCAGCCGCAGAGATGACTACTCTTTACGGCTGAACAGGTAATAGACTTTTATAGTCATCGGTGCATACCACCGCTATATGCCATATCTTCCCTTTGATACTGTTCCATCTGATTTAATTCCGAATATACGGATTGGAGATTGGAATCGAGCGAACAGTCGTGGTCGTATGGGAAACTGTGGCTGACGGCAAGTCCGGCATTGGTAGCCGTGCCGACATCAAGGGTGTCGGCATCCCTGTTATACCCGATGTGGAGAATATCTCCGCTCGGCATTTCAAGGACAGGAGTACGCTGCCTTGTCATCGCAGAGAACTGCTCGGCCGCCATGTCTTTGGCAACCTCTTTTATGTCACTGCTTGCCAGCCGGACACCATACCGTGTAATATGGTCACGGATTTCATGCTCCGAGTATTTCAGCATCACCTCGTAAGTTCCTCCCACGCTGTTGTTATAGACCACGGCAAAATCCTTGTCTTCCGCCAGCAGGTCATCACCCTTGTTCTGGAGAGGGGAGGCAAAGGTATATTGCTCGTTGATCCCGTTGCCGTCATAATACTCCTTGGCAAGCCGGAGCAGTCCCTCATAATCGGCTTTCTCCCGAAGGGCATCCAGCCGTGAGGTGTCATCGGTGGATTGCAAATAGACCACGGAAGAGTAGAACACCTTTCCTTCTGGTACGGACTGTTTGATCTCATTCCGCTGCCCGTTATCCTGCTGTACCTTGCTTTTCGGTTCCAATTCCTGCACTATCTTATCCACATTCTGCGTAACGAGTGAGGTTGCCTTTTTTACATCCAGAAGTGTGGTCTTGATAAACTGGGGCGATTCCTTCAAGTGGTCCAGCCATGATTTCAGATAAGCACAGCTCTCTTCTTTCAATGCCTTGCTCATGCCGTAACGCTGTGCCACCAATGCGCTGCCTAATTCTGCCACCAGTTCCTCACGGGCGTATTCCTCCGAACCGAAACCAGACGGTTTGATACGGTCGAGTTGCCCCTCGATGCCCGTGCTGTGGGTCATCTCATGCCATAGAGTACCATAATAGGATTCGCCATCCTTGAACTGTTCCTTTTCGGGAATCACAATCTCGTTCTTGGAAATGGAAAAGTATGCCTTGTCCTGGTGCATCGGCTTGATCGGGCAAATCCAGCGGTTATCACGGATCATCACATCCATCGGTTCAAAAGACATCTTCTCGCTTTCATCCAATTTTACGGCATCCCCATTCGCCAACTTGTTCCAAAGTTCCGGACGGGCTTCCTGAAGATTGGTCTGGGCTACATTGAATACCCGGAAAACCTGCATCTTCGGATATACATTGTACATCTTCTTCTCTTCGTCGGAGAGTTTCTTAAAATCGTCATATTTGAACTTCTCCTTGGTTTCCTTGTGGATGCAGGTAAAGGTAGTGAGCATCACGGGGAAGGATTTTTCGCCCTTGTTAACTGAGACTCTTGGCAGCTCCACGCCCTCATTTGACTGCTTCTCGGACGGTTTGTTCATCCGTTGCACGCAGTCAAAGGTGCAGAAACGCGGTATCCTGTAGCCCTCTTTCTCACAATGGAGAAGCAACATGAGCGCGTTCATCCCATTGTACTCACGCCCTGACAGATTTTTCGGCCACCCTAAGCTGCCCTCGGTAATCCATGGCTTTGTCCAGTCCTTGCTGATGGTCCCGATACGCTCGATCATCATTTCCGCAAAGAGGTCAAGAGCCTTGTCCTCCGCAGACGAGCCGTCATTGTTGTTCTTCTTGTAACCGGCCATGACTGTCAGTTGTTAGGGTTATATGGCTGTTTCACATATTCTGACATTTCCGATACCTTGCAGGCAATGTTCAACTTGTCGTTATAGACGGACAGCTCCAGTTCACCTTTGGCCTCGATGCCGGTCTGCGGCTGCAGCCACTCCTTACGTTCACGGTCAAAGCCTAAGAAGCGCACCCACAGATACTCGAAGCCGTCGTTGACCTTTTCCGCTGAAAATGCGGAGAACTGCAAGAAATTCCTGCCTTTCTTGTCTGTTTTCTCCTCGATGTTCTTGCCTGTCTTTCCACGGAAGTGCATTTCGCCCTTTAAGGAATCTTCGTTTGAAGCCACAGTAAGGTTGACCGATGAAGCCGACATATTGAAATAGAGATTGTCTCCACGCTTCTTGAAAGTCAACACACCGGAAATTTCCACTCTCTTTCCTACGGTATAGTCAGCCCGGTTGTATTCCTCCCCATCCTTGGCGACAGAGATTTCCACCGTTTTGTCAATACCGTTTCTTGCCGGGATCACGCAGTTCACGGCAAATGCCGTGAAATCCTTGTTCTCATTGTTGGTGCGCACTACAGCCGCTTTGCTGATGGTTCCGCACACTGTTACATTACACTTAATCATATTGCTTGTAGTTTTATTTAATCAAGACCATTTGACCAGAATATCCTATTAAATGTGATGAACTACCTGCATATACGTTCCGTCTTTAATCGGGCGCACGGATTTTAATCCAGACTATCCCTAATGCAATGACAACCTGCATACCCACAATCACGAGTGTCGCCACCAAGCCGAACAACCGGTAGCATAAAAGGGTATGTAGTCCTGCAAGGGACAGTCCGATAAACGACAATCCTATTTCCGTCATCACGCGTTTCATTATCTTCTGATTTGTTCGTTCTGGCCCTGGTGTTCCGACATTCCCTGCTCGAAGTTCTGGGATGCCTGTTGTGACAACACAATGGCATTGACCATTCCTGCCACACGCATCCGCTTGCTTTCCTCCGAGAGTTCAGGATTATTCAAGGTGGCGGACAGCCGGCTCAATTCGCTTGCTCTTAACTCCCTTGAAAGCCGCGCGGTTCCGTTATCTGCCAGCAATATGGCTTTGTTGCTTTCGTTGATTATGATGTCACAAGTTTTCATATGTGGCAACAATGATGTCAGTTCCACCTTCCGGCTACCTGCCATTTCAGAAATGGCTTCTTTCTGTTCCTCCCCGTTCTTGTTGTCTATTACCACCGCCAGCATCATCAGCGAGGAAAAGGCTTTGACCACCATATCAATAATCGGATCATTCGTTCCTGAAAGTCCGACACCGCTGTATTCTGAGGATAGCAGTTTCTTCATCCACTCTTCAGGACTTTGTGATTTTGTTTCTTGGGAAGTGGCAGTAATCTCCGTTTTGTATTTGGCCAACAGGTCGTTGCCATTATGCAAGGCTTGCAGCTTGATGTTTCCCTTTTGGGCGATGTCTGCCAGATAGATTGCGGGATCAAAGTCTCGTTTTTGTCCGTCGGCGGTAATCTGTGCCACTCCGAAATGCAGGTGTTCGCCCGTAGTCCGCGTGCCGGTGTTGCCTGACATACCGAGTTTCTGCCTGGCTTGCACCTTGTCACCCACCTTGACATCAACAGAAGACAGGTGCATATAAGTGTTCTGTATCTTGCTTCCGTCAGCCCTCTCGTATTCAATGGTTACGGACTTGCCTCCAGCGGTTTTGGCATTTTGGTTCACTGCCACCACTTTGCCGTTATTCTCGGTAGCCAACTCCGCATCGCCCTTACAGCGGATGTCCATACCCTTGTGCATTTGCTGTTTGTCAGCATCCGTGGGGTCGGTACGCATTCCGAACGGTGAAGTGATAAACAGGAACTCTTCGCGCTCGACCGGGAATGAATAGGCGTTTGCCGTAACCGCTTGCCCGGTTCCAGTTTCCAATCCTCTTGCCTTCATTTCTGCCATGACCATTTGGTCATACTTATGCAGCTCGTTTGCTTCAATGATTTTTTGCAGACTTTGGGCATAATTGCCGCCACTTGCATACCCGGCCTTGGCGAGTCCTTCCGTCCAACCTTTGTAATCATCGGGAGACAGGTCAAAGCATTCCGCGTACCGTTTGTTTTCTACAAGGAATTTGGAGTGATGTTCGTAAGAATCGCCCACGCTGACGTAACTGCAAAACCTCTCGTTGGGCTTGTCATCGGTGTAAATGCCGTATTTGCCACCTTGCGCAATCCATCCCGAAGTGGCTTTGATACCGAAATAGTTGTTATCGTTCAGGGCAAGACGGCTTTGCCCGTTGCTGCTCTCCAGTATGCCCTGTGCCAAGGTCACGGAAGCCGGGATGCCGTATTTGCGCATCTGTTCCATCGCAAACTCAGCGTATTTCTCCGCATATTCTTTATTCTTGCTCATTGCTTTGTCTGTTTATCGGTGCATTCCTTTTGAAACCTCTTCCTCTTTAGTCTGGTCGTGCTTGTTTTCCTCGTCACGGCTGTTCTTCGTTTCCACTTCCGACTCCTGTTTTTCGGAAGAGGTCTGTTCCTGTGCCTGGCTCTTGTTCAGCACGTCAGCGAAAAGCGTTGCCGCCAGATGCTGCTTGAAGCTGTTCCTGTCCTCGGCGACCCACATCCGTTGCCATTGCTGTGGTGTGACGCTTCGGGGCTGTGGCTTCCGGTTGTCAATGGTGGGAGCGCAGAGTATAGCCCCGTTCTTTGTCTTGAACACGGCCACTCGTTGTATGCGGTCCAAGTCAATGCTTTCATCTGCCGTGTGGAACAGGTCCACTTTTAGATCCGGCTTGCTCTCGGCAAGGGCATAGTATTTTCTGGCCAGTTCTCCACGCACCTTGTCTATATTATCCAATGACTGTTTCAGCGTGGTGAAGAAACGGTTCAGATCATCCTTTTCAGTATAGACGCTATAACCGGCTTTTCCTTCCGGCTTGATGAACAAAGCCCAGCGGTTCTTGTCATCCTGTACCATTTGTATCTTCTCAAACCAGGGCTTGTCAGTTTGCTTCACAGCAGGGTGCGCATCGATGGTGGAGAGTGTTTCCAATGCCCAGTTTTTCAAACGCGCCGCCTCTATCTGCTTTTCAGCGAAGTAACGGTCATCGGGACGGTAGCCCAACGCACCGTCCGGATTATAGAAACGCACTTTTTCAATGCCGCTTTTCTCCAATGCGCTTTGTATGCGCTGTTTGCTCATTCCCTTGATCTCGTTGTTCACCTCCAAGGATGCACCGGCAGGTAGTATCACATCGGCACTCTTGCCTTGTTTGTCGATGACCAGGACAATGGTCTTGTTTTCCTTGTCGGGATGCTTCTTGATTTCGTCAGCCACGAAGAAATGCTTGGGCATTCGCTCCCGCATCTGTTCTGTCTGACGGTGGTTGCGATAGGTGGCATACTCGACTTTCTCGCCCCGTTCCGCTTTGCGTATCACTTCCAGCGCATTGTTCACATCGCTCTCGATGGCATCTATCAGCCAAAGGTTCTCTTTCAGTTCACGATTCCAATAATCCACCAGTTTGACACTCTCGTCCGACAACCGGGCCGGAAGTCCCATTTCCAGCATCTTGATACCCGAAGCGATTTCGGCAATAAGCCGTTCCTGCTTGACGGCATCTTCGGTAGGAGGGACACCGTTCTTCATCACCATTCCCTCACGGGCAAGGCGTTGTTGGTGTCCGGTGGCCGATACGATTTGCCGAAGGGTCTCCTGCGCATAATCGATGTAATGTGCGAAATCCTTTTGCCGTGGAATATATATCGCGTCTTTCTGGCTGTCATAATGCGCCACGCCACTGCCATCCGTGCGAACCGGTGCCAGATTTCTCGAAATAGACTGTACGAAGGCATTGAATTTCGGCCTGAGCTCGCGCAATTCCTTTTCTCCGAATCCTTGCTTGACACGGTTGCCGTATTTCGCCAATGCGTCATCGTATGCTTTCCTGTCAACGTGTGGAAGCAAAGTCTGGTCGATATTGAACAATGTACGTATCTCCCTGTTGTGTACGCCTTTGTATCGGTTCTTCTCTTCGGGAGAAAGTTTTTGGCAGTCATCCCTTGATATGACCTCGTTGGGATTGTTCCTGTTCACGTACTTGTTCCAATTATAGAACAGGAACGGTACTCCTTTTTCGTGTTCCTTGACGGATTCGCCTCTTGCCTTTGCTTCGCTATATAAGGTGAAGAGGTTGCTCTTGCATCCGTTCTTATCCGAGTGCAGGGCCATGAACAGGGCATTGAACGGACTGACCGCCACGCCGGTCGGATAAAACTTGGGATAGCACTTGCCTGTGGCATTGAGCCAATGGCCGCCCGCGCTGACCGCTCTGTTTAATGCTTCGGAGAGAAGTTCTACTTGTTTGTCGGCGGCATTTTTCTCAAACTGTGATTTCTCTTTCATATCTGTGCTGTTTTATTGTATTCCCCTGGTACGAACAATCGTTTCCCTGTCGTTCTCTTCATAATTCCGCGACATCAGTTGCTGGGTATGGTCGCTCTTGGCAAGAATGGCATTGGCAAGGGTATTAAGCGGCAATGCCCCGGCAGTGTAAGCTGACACCACTTTTTCAGGCAACTGGATGGTGCAGGGTACATGGTCTATGGTTGCGATAAGGTTGTTCCCTTGCAGTATCGGACCGGAAATCCGTGGATTCAGCGGTTCGTCCGCATAGACCCGATATCGGACGGAACGGTTTCCCTCTTTCAAACCGTTATCTTCATTCCGTTCCCATCCTAATGCCTCGTGTCCTGCCTTGTTCAACAAATTGGCACCGCCCAGTCCGATCATCATCATTTTGAGAATAGGATTCTTAATGAATATGCCGGCGACGATGCTGGCGATAGGCAGTACATTGTCTCCCAAATCCAATGATTTTGTCCTGCCCGTAAACATACCCACCAGAATATCCGGCAACATGGCAAGCACATAACCCAAATTTTTGCTTATGTCTCCCATGCCACTCAATCCCAAGGTTGATAAAAAATCGCCCCAGCCGTTTTCGTTGGTATTGGCGGTTTGCTGTCCTGCCTGTTGGCTCTGTCCTGATTCAATGGCTGTATCCTTCCTTGATTCTTTCGACGTTTCCGTTACATTGGCTTGTTGGACGGATTGTGCGGTATGGGTGTTTTCCGATTGCCCCGGATTGCTTGCATGTGTGGATTGACCTTTAACATCTTCTTTCTTCTCCATATCCTGCAAATAAGTTTCCATGTATTCCGGAGCGATGACCATCGGAATATCCTTGTATCGCTCATCTTTTATCTTTTGGCCGGCAATAAAATCAAACGGCATTATCGTTTGGGCATTATGGCTCATCCAGTCCCTGAAATCAAAACTCTGTACGGGAATCTTCTTGGTCAGCCGTTCATTGGTGGCGATGATATAAGGATTGTCATTGGCTCGAATTTCATTGGCTTCTTTACGGAATCTCTCAAAGACATTCCTGTCACTTCCGAATACGCCCTTGCTGATGCAATCTTCAACGGATGCCGTGTTCCCTGTTTTGTCCTTGGAGGAAGTCAGTGCTGAAAATGCCAGGTCAACCCCGACAAATTTGGCGAAACTCGCCCAGTTTCCCGCACCTCCGAGTGATATGGCATCAATGCTTGCACCGATGACTTTGCCTGTCCCTTTTTCCAGTTTGGACGGTTTGTAGGCTGCTTCCCCACGTCGTTCGATTTCTGCGGCAAGCGGTGACTGGTTCAATGTGTATGACAGCCCGAAAAGCGTGTTCTGTGCCGCCTTGCGCATGATGTATTCAGCGGAAGACTTGGGCATATTGTCTTTGACCATCTTGCCCATCATCAACTCTCCGATACGGTATTCTGTATATGCGTAAGCGAGGTCGCTCCCTAATTGCCCGGACAGTTCATCATATCTTTCCCTGCCGATTTCATCCACCACGGCTGTGCGCCACTCGTTTGCCATTATCGTGAGGTCTGCCTGTATCTCCTTATTGTTTGCAATCTTCTCCTTGCACATTTCCAGATAGTCCTCCGTGGTCTTGGAGTTCCATTCTCCGGTCACTTTCAGTGTCTGGTACGGATCCATCATCGGATTACCGGCAGCCGCCATAGAACCGAGGATGCCGGCTGCACTGGTGGAATATTCCGCCATTTCCTCCACCTGCTTGCGGTTGAGATAGTTCTGCGTGTCTCGCATGACGGGGGCAAGGTGACAATCAAAATAGTCACCGAGTACCTTTTCTATTTCCGCAAAGCGTGCTGCATGCTTGATTTTACCCATCTACTAATAATTCAATTGGTTCAACAGTTGTTCCTTGGTTTGTTCTATGGCATTGTGATATATCTCCATCTGCTTGGGGAAGAACTCTTCCAGCCATTCATCCTTTTCTATCCGGTCCAGAATGAAACGGATGGCGGCCATTCGGTCGATTTCTACGGAATGTTCGCCTTCCTCCCGGTTATTGAACCATGCTTTCGTCCACCATCGGACTCCGGCGCGGTCGGGATAGACGGACACCATTCTCGGAATATCGAAGCTCTGTACGTCTATCTCCAGTTCCGACAAAGGGTCGATAATGCCACTGCCGGCTACTGCCTCGGATTGAAGTTTTTTTTTACTTCCTCGCTCATGGTGGAGAGATAGACATTGTGCCTGAGAGCGAGATAATTCAGAAAATCCGCTATCAGGAGATTCTGTACCTTGCCCGCCAAAGGCAAGGCACGACTGCCTATGCCCAAAGGGTTCGCCATGCTCGGCATCGACTCAAAGAAGTAGTTTTTGGCCGCTCCCACGGTGAACACATTACGCAGGGACTGTTCTGTATATTCGGGTACGACGTACTCGCCACGGAACAGGTCTTCCATATAGATGGGCAGGAACCGGAGCATCAGTTCCTCGATTTCCTCCTTGTCACGGTCGTACCTGGTTTTGATCTCACCGTCAAACGGAGTGAACTCGTGTGCCGCACCGTATCCCGATTTGCCGAGTGCCTGGATATTGCCGTAAAGCATGGTCAGAAACTCTATCGGATTCAGTTCCTCGCCGTCAAATGCCACTTCCATGTGAAGGTCGTTTCCACTGACGGCTACTGTCTGACCGGCTTTTACCTTTTGTCTGAAACGGACAAACACATTGGCAAGATGCGCATAGGTCACTTCGTACTTATCATAGCGTATGACAATATATACACTATGCTCTTTGTCTGTACCGATACTAGACACGACACCGCTGGCCACTGCCGCCAAAGGACGGTGACTGGCATGAAAGTCTATGCCGTGATTAAAGGAAGTCTCTCCGGTGACGGCATCCTTCTGTTTGCCGTAACCTCTTGATAAGTTTACTTCTTTATTCTTTTCTTCCTCGAAGGGCATACAATAACCGCTTGGGGACTGTAGAATCATTTCTTCCGTGTATTTCATTTGTAGAATATTATTGTGTTATGGCTGTCTTATCTTCTCATTCCTCCGCTATGGGTCTGTTCCTCCTGTTCCTGTTGTGGACGGGCTAGACGCTGATTGTCGGTAACGGACGCTTCTTGCAGGCGTTGGGTGTTGTTGCCAATCATCATCATGGCCAAGAAGATACCGGCTATCTTGCCGAGCCAGCCTGTACGTCCGAACACGAGGAATGCCCCGGCAATCAATCCGACTATGCTTAACCCCGATACTTTGCCATGCGCGAGGTTGCTGAAGAAGTTGCCTAACATATTACTGGCATTCCCGTTGGAAACACCGCTTAAAAAATTGGACGCTCCATCGAGCGCGGAGGAGAGCGAACTTGACGCCTGGCTCACGCTGTCAAAAGTCTGTTCGGCTTTGCCGGAAAGTTTGTTTACCGTTTCGGTAGCCGCTCTCGCCGTGCCGCTGATGGTATTGGTGGCTTCTTCGCCTATGACGGCATCGCTCACGATGCGCACCACGCTCTTGTCTGTGGTCAGTTTCTCCCATCCGACATATCCGGCCGCGGCTCCTACGGTTGCCGTCTTCAATGCGCTTCCTGCCCCTCGCAAGGTCTGTGATGGGTGCAATACGGCTCCGCCAACGGCTTTGCCTGTCGCTCCTGCGGCTTTGCCGCCTGTCTTTAATAATGAACTCCAGAATCCCATATCTTTTAGTTTTTACATTCTCGTTATGCTAAAAAGCACCGGCCTTTCCGCTTCGTTTCCACCGTTTCATGGCAGACCTGGCTATCTCTGCTTTGTTGGCTTTGGGTTGTTCACGTTCCGTGATTTCTGCCCACACGTCACTCATCGAGGTGTATTTCACCGCCATGGCCAGCCGTCGCAGCTTTTTGTTCATCAGTTGCAGCTTGGGACGGATTCCGAACACGATTTCCATCCGCTGTTTCTCCGTCATCTTGTTGTCTGACAGGCAGACCGTGCGTATGTCATTGACAATCTCCACGGAGTTGTATATCAGTTCCCGGTATATCTTGTTACGGTTCGTGGAGAGCGCCGCTGCCACGGCATTGGCAGGACTTTTCCGGAGCTGCCCGGTGAACTCTCCCATGTTTTCCGTGAGATGGGTTATCTCGTGATAGAAGCCGTATATCTGTGCGGCGTAACTGATGACCGAGCGGAATGAATCCAGATAATCATTGAACTCCCGTTGAAGGTCGGTGACGGCTTCCACCTCCTCTTTAGTCCAGATGTGGCCGGTGGTTTGCAGAAGCATGATTTTCTCTTGGTTCTTCAAGGTCTTCTTGGACTTTTCGGTATAGATGAGAACCATCCCGGCAAGGGTGGGGTCTATCTGCGCGTGGACTTTTACTCCCATGCACAGCAGCGTGATTATGATAAAGATCGCCCGTCTCATTTTATCTTTCCTCTTTTTATCTTACCGATGCTGCCCTGCGCCACCTGTTCATCGCCATCCGTGCCAATTCACCATTGTTCCTGTCCAGCATACCTGCCGTCACGTTGTTCCACACGTCTGTCATCGTGTAAGTCCTGATGCTCAGGCAAAGCAGGTTGAGCTTCTTTTGTAATGCGGACAGCTGGTCGTTCAATGCCCATAGTGTCTGGCTTCGTTCCGCTCCCGTAAGCATATTATCCTTGCCTCCCTTTGCCACGGCATCACGGAGCAGGGAGAATACCGTCACCAGTTCGGTTGCGGTCTCGATGTACAGGTTGTTCATGCTCATTGCGGCGACAATGCCCTTTGGATTGTCGCTGATGGCTTTCTTCAACTTGCATAGCGAGATAAAAATCCTCACTCCGTCATTGTACAGGTGGGTACAGGCTTTCAGCGAGGATGCGAAACCGCTTGCCGTTTTAATGTAGCTGTTGTATTTCTTCTCCCACTGGCGCATCTGCTCGAACTCTGCGGCAATGGTGTTCTGCAAAAGGGCGGTTTTCATCTGCCCGTCCATCTGGTCTTTGACTTTGCCGAGAATCAATTCGTTGCCTTCTGCCAATGCCACATATTCCAACGGGTTGGCCGTGACAATCTGCGCCTTCACCGCAACAGACAAGATGATGCCGAATAAGAACATCGCTATTTTAATGATTGGTGATCTCATAGATTCCTTTTCGTTGTTTGTTAAACTCCACACGCTCTCTGATCATATCCACGATATTGATTCGCTTGGGAAGACCAATCAATTCCAATTTGGGCGTTGTCCTGTCCATAGACAACACCGTGACAGTCTTTAGTCCGAAAATCTGCTGCAACAAGGTCTGCTGTTTGTGGAAGTCCACCACACGGTACAATTCGATGTAACCGACACTGCGTTGGAACACGCCATGCTCGGCAGTCAGCTGTTCGCTACCGATGTGATAGCGTATGCGTTTCAGGTATATAAGCCGGTAAATCAAAATGAGGGAAAGGAGAACGGCAAAGAGGGTGGCGAAAGATGCAAGAGGGGCGTTCTCCATTCCTCCATAGACCAGTCCAACGGGGCAAAGCAACAGCAAAGGCAGTTCGTCAATGAAGAACTGTGCCGTTTTCGGTCGCAGCGAAATCTCTCTGTATATCGGTTGTTGCATGGCTCTTATCTGTGTATATTGGGTTGTCGGTGTTCTTCTTCCTTGTCTGTAGCATACCCTATGGTACCGAGGGGTGCTTCCAATGGGACTATCGCGTCCTTGGTGCTGTCAAGATATTCCTCGCTTGTCTTGCCAAGCAGGGCGTCGTTCCAGTCCTTGTAGCAGGGCATCAAGGGAAAGACTTTTATACGGTCGGAATTGATCTGCATGGATTCCGCAATGGCTTGGAACTTCTTCACGAACTCACGCCCGGCGCTGTCGTTGTCGAAACACAAGTAGTGGTTTATATCCGGAGTGACGGAAAGCATACCGCGAATCTGCATATCGGTGGGAGTGCCGCCCGTGGAGACGAACACGCTTTTCTTGGAAAGGTCAGGGTTGTCCCGAAAACCATTCCTGTGCATCTGGTAGAAAGCCATTGCATCGTAGGCACTTTCAAACCACGCAACGCCGCCTGCCTTTTGCAAAGGCTCACCGCTGAAATTGGCTATCCACAAGCCCTCGCTGCTGTTGCTGCCCTCGGCTTTGCCCTTGTAGCTTCCGCTACCATCCATCTTGGGACGGCCGCGTTCCTCCAGGCCTGCAATCTTGTCCGGCTCTTTGGGAAGTACCAGCGGAAAGGCAAGGTTGGCATACGCCAAACCATCTGAACGGTGTTTGGTGGCCAGGAAGAAATGGTCGGCAAAAGCCCGTTGTGTGAAGATGTCGATGCCACGGGTCTTGAAATAGGGATAAAAACGCTTGTGAGTCTCCCTGTCTTTCACGTCAAAACGGTGGATGTCGTAATCATCAAGCCTGAACTGAGTGTTATCCCGTCTGGGTTGGATGATGCGCAAATGTCTGTCATTGATGGGTTGGTTCAACAGCCTGTTGCAGACAAGGTTGACCAACCTGTCAGGAGCGACGCCGTTCCGGTGTTCCGTAAACTTCTCCGGGAATGCCTTGATAAAGGATATGATATTATAGAGCTTTTGCTGTGGTGGCTGGAAACAGCATTTGCCGTTCGGTGTGACGATGAACTTGTCACCCCGGATGCGTGTACCGTTACTGTCCGTGCGGATATAAGACGGATAACGCAAGCCGTCACGCTTGTTCAGGTGATAGCCTGCGTCCATCAGTATATCCTGAATGTCCAGCCGTTGCAGGAAGTCATCGTATGTCAGTTCTCCGTTTGCCATCTCCGTGTCCCTTTTATTCCTTAAAATCCTCTGCGCATCTCTGCCACCTCCTTGTTCATCTGCGCTTCAAAGTTCCTTGCGGCCACATCCATCGGTGAGTCCACTCCCGGCTTGAAATAAGGACGAGGAGCGGAGCCGAAACGCTCTCCGTAAAATTCCGGACAGGGATGGTGAAGCCCGTGGGCGACATCCGACAGCACTACCGCACCTGCGGCAAGTGCGGCGAATATCTTCGTTCCCAATCCGCTGCTCATTTCGGGACGGGTCTTCATATCCACTTCGTTGAATATCTTGGAAAAGAGCTTCATGCGGTGGTAGTCATCGACTGCCAGAAACTTGTCGTACTGTTTCTGGCTGATTTCATGGGTGATGGGTTCCCCGTTGATAATGGCGGTCATCTTGTACTTGCCCTCCGTTTCTGCCGGTTGTACAGCGATGGCTTCCACTTCCACCTCACGTCCGTTTTCTCCTTCCCGGTACCAGCCTTTATTCTCGTTTATGTATGACAAGTCCCGTCCGTCAATCAAGGCTCCTTCTTGTGGTTTTCTAATGATATGTTCGTCTTCTTGCAGTACGGTCTGTTCGGCAGAGTGTGGCGCAAGGCTGTTATCGGATTCCAACGGCAGGAGCAAGTCTTGTTCCTGCTGGTTCCGCATGGCCAGATCCTGCTCCACTTCGGGGTGCAGGGCAATGCTGATGCGCTCCTTGCTGTTCAGCGATTCCAGTGTGACTTTATCGGAATAGTCATTTTGAATGACATTGTTCAGAATCTTCAGGCGTTTCTCAACAGGATGCTCTTCAAAGGAATTGGAGGTCAGTGTGGATAATTCCTCTTCTGTCAGGTCATAGACCATATCGGCACTGACTTTCTCCGACTGGACGGTCAGAGTCCCGGCTTCCGTGTCCACGATTATGCCGTGTGACGAAAGGCATTCCTGCCACTTCTCATTGGAGAAATAGACGGGTGAGGCAATCAGTTCCTTGTAAGGCTTTGCCGGTTCTTCGCTTCTTGGCTTGTTTACCATCGGGGTGATGACTGCCTGTAAATCCTGCAAGATGTCCTGTCGGACTGGTTGCGCCTGCTCTTGTGGCTGCCGATACCCTTTGTAGTAGAATCCGTAACTGCCGGATTGCATTTCACCGGGTTTCATCCGTCCGTCCGGGCGTTCTGCCACCATAGGCGTACCTGCATAGAAAAGACGGCCACCGACCCTGCGCAAGTGATAGCCTTCCTGCTGTCTGGGAGTCCATCCGAGGAAAGGGGAGGGCATGCCGTACCTGCCGATCCTGCCATACTCACCGATGCCGACACGGTAGCCGTGAAGTCCCATTGCCACACGACCGTTGGCGTTGCGTGCGTGGACGAAGTTGCGGGGCATATCAAAATCCTCCTTTACGATGTCCGTGAAGGTCGCGTAGGCTTTCTTGTTGGCATAGTTCGTTCCCCAGTCGGTCAGGACCTGCATCTGCTGCCTGCTGATGGGGTATCGTAACAGTGGGGAGTCGTGCCCCTGTACTACCAGCTGGTAGCTGTCACCCACAGGCACGACATGGGCTTGCATACCGTTGCGCATCAAAAGGGCACGCATTTCGGGTTGCAAGTCCGGTCTCATCGGGTTTGTGTTGGTTCGTATTGCCATAGTCCGCGTTTATGCTTCACCGCTCTTCATGGCGGTTTCTAATTGTTCACTCTTGTAGTGGACGAATTGCTCAGCTGCCGTGTCGTCAATCGTGAGCGAGTGCGCCTTGCAGTATTCCACCAGTTCTTCCTGCCATTCGGCAGAAAAGTGGTTGACGTAATCCAGCCAGCCGTATTCTCCGCGCTCCATCTTCTCGATGAGAACTTCTTCCGGGTAATAGGTGTTATGTACCATGATTCATGATTGGTTATTTGTGAATACCTGCGCCCATGTTGCGTTGGGCACTCTTCTTCTGCTCGTTCCAGAGTTCTTCCGTGTATTGCTCTTCCGGGATATAGTCGAGATTGCCGTCATCGTCCATCATCCAGCAGCCGTAACAGCCGAAGGTGTATTTATCCCATTCTCTTTTGGTCTGCTCGCTCCATTTCTTGCTGTCTCCCTGGCAGAAGCGGATGCCGTCCTTCTCGTGCAGGCTGATTCCGACAGTTACCGGTTCGTCTTCCATGACGAAGGTCAGCGGTTCGCCCTGCTGCATCACCCTGATTTCGGCATTGCTGAGTTTCAGTTCTTCTGCCATTAGCTGGAGGTTCCTGGCGATGACCTGCGTGGGGACGGACATGACCTGATTGGTCTCGGTGTCAATCTGCACGAAGGCTTTTGTCTTTCGCCCGTCAGCCGTTACCGTGTCGGCAAGAATGACTTTGCCGGAACGGAGCTGCTTCTGTTGTTCCTCGCTGTACTTCTCCAAGGAGGATTTCTTCAGCACCGGGTAGAACACGACATCGGCTTCTCCATTCTCCTTGCGCACGAAAGCGAATCGGCTACGGTCGGTGACCGTGTTTCCGACCTCATCGTTTACCTTGATGGGCAGAACAGGGGAGTGTCTGCCGTGGCTGATTTCCTCCAAGGTCTGCATGGGCAAGTCTTCAATCATTTCCCGTGTGAGTCCGAATTGCGAGAGGGTTTCGAAAGGCAGTTCTTCAAATTCAAATCGTACTTGTTTCATATTTTAATATGATATTTTGATTATACTTTGGCAAAGGTATATACTATTGTTCGTACTTCAATTTCAGTGGCTCTAAATAGCCTGATTATTTGTGTTTATTTATGCTTTAAGTATGATTATAGCACCATATTCATACTCTAAACTTATTTAATGTTATATTTTGGAGGCAAATCAAGACATCTTTTGGCACTACCAGAGAACTGTTCCTACATTTGCATCTATGAGTAATGCACGAATCGTTATAGTGCTTCTTTTGTTATTATCCGGGAACCATGTGAAGGCGCAGTTCAACACGGTTTCCTGTCCGGGCAATCGCTATAAAGTCACTGTTGAAAATCCCACCCGTACGACAAACGAAACAGAGGCGGCATCTGAATGTATCACCTCTGAAAATGAGAAGTCCGTACCCGACAAAGTTTCATTGTCAAGCGTGGACACGAAAAAGAAAGAGCAGGTAGCACGCTATCTCAGCGTATGCCACCCACTCTCACATATCAAGATAAATTCGCCTTATGGTTATCGGAAAGACCCATTCACGGGGAAGAGGAAGTTTCACAACGGCATTGACCTCCATGCCCGGAGTGCCAAGGTGTTTGCCATGATGAAGGGGAGAGTGCTGATGGTAGGACAGGATAAAGTTTCCGGGAAATATGTCACTCTCCAGCACGGTGACTTCACCGTCAGTTACTGTCACCTGTCTCAAACTTCTGTATCACAGGGAATGACTGTTCAGCCGGGTGATATTGTCGGAATTACGGGCAACACGGGGCGCAGCACCGGGGAGCATCTGCATATCACTTGCAAATTTAAAGGAAATTTCATAAACCCAATGCTCTTTTTAAAACAGATAGAAACTATCAGACAAAGTTGTGTGGCATCCTTGACTGTATTATAAAGTTTAAAAGCAGTCTTAATTGGTGAAAATGGCATCATATCCTCTCAACAAACAATCATCTTTCGGTAGTGATATTATTGCGTTTTCAGTTTATGATACGAACGTTCTGATGTTAAATTGCGCGGACGATAGTATTTAATTCTGTCGATTGCCCTTTCTATATGTGTCGTTATTTTAGTGTATTTCAATGAGAAATAGAAAATAATTCTTTATAAATATCTTCTAATTCATCATGTCCTATTGGATTAGCGGATTGTTCAATTCCGGAATGCAAATCACCTCCGGAAAGACGGTTGAAAAGAGCATTCAATTTATCAATTATGGATGCGTCTGGATTCAGCGCTTTCAATTGTTCCCATTGAATTGAATCCTTTCGTCCATGAAATTTTACAGGAATCTGATTGTGAAAAATTTTCTCATCTATAATGATTTCAATTGTATGTCGCAGTATTGCTCCAACAGCAATGCTGCTGTCCCTACTAAATGGTTCTTCTTTAAGACGTTTATTTGCTGCATGTAGATTATTTGCAATATTATCTTGTTTCAACTCAACAATGACTCCTTTTTTGTCACGTCCATAAGAATTTACAGAATACATAAACAAATGTTTTGTGCTTTTCTTACAAGAAGATACTTGATTTGCTCCACACTCATGCAAACCTTTAAGGTTAGCCAAAGATGTTTGTAGTAGCAGATTATGCGAAAATATAATAATCTGATTGCCTAATGATGATAGCCGTTCGACTAATTTTGCAGTGATAAAATGATCTAAACTATTAACAGGGTCATCTAAAATAATCGGATTCTTTGATAATTGCATTCTCCTTTCAGCAATGAACAAAGCTAATGCAACTCCTTTTTGCTCACCCTCGCTTAATATCTCAGTTACAGGATTATTGTTAACGAGTCGTAGTTGCATAAACGATTGTCCACGTGAAGCTCCTGCTTCCGATAGATCAACACTTAATTTTTCTAAGCCTAGAGCATTTAGCTCTTCTTGAAATTTATTCTTGAGATTATCAGTAACAAGAGTTTGACTTGCTGTTTTCGCCAATACAGATATGTGTCTAGTGGACAATTCTGCTTGACATCCCTTAAGTTCATTAACAATCTTCATTTTGTCAAACCATTCAGAAAATAATTCTTTCTGAGTGGAAATTGCTTTATGTTCAATTAGAGACTTCATTTTTAATGATAAGGCAGTTGCTTTCTCATCTTTTTTAGTCTGTTCTTCACGAAGATTCACTATGTTTGCGTTGTATTTATCGCAGATCTCTTTTAAGCAAGCCATCAGTTCGTCTGTTGTTTCAAAAGCTAATGGAGAATTGATATTTACTGTATCTAAACCATTTATTAGTAATAATTTTTGTTCGCACTGCAAGTGGAGTATCTCTGAAATTTTATTATATAAATCAGGAATACTCGTTTCAGAGTCTATAAGTGTTTTAAATTGTTCAGAAATGATATAGTCGGTTGTTGTATTTGATATTTTTTGCCGAAGAATCTCCTTTGATGTTAATGCTTGATCTAAATCGGAGAAACTTTTGTCGGTTAAATAAGTCTCATATGAAGAAATAATATTAATTGCTTCATTTACAAGTGTTTGACGACAATATGGGCATACATCTTTCTTCAAATTCGCTTTTTGTACAAATTTTGCCCCTGTTTCTATAAACGTCTTCCATTCTTCTGAATCGGTATTTCCAATTTCACTCAAAACGGCTATTTTTTGCTTAACATCCTCACTTTTCTTTTTACTTTCAACAACTAGCGATATTAAAGAACGTGCTTCTGATTCATATTGCTGAAGAAATTCTTTGGTGACCATCAGATGTTTCTTTAAGGCTTCATATAGAACTAATTCGCTTTTCGCGATTTTAATTTTATCATTATAATTAGTTTCTTGTAACTTTTTTAATTCTTCTTTTTGCTTATTTAATTCTGCTTCTTGTTCTGATGAAATTATGAATCTATCTTGTATATATTTATTTTGAGGCGCACGATACGTCTGTTGTGATAGAATTCTAATAACATCCTCAGACAAGCCTTCAGTATTTATTTGTGGCAATGATTTTAAGACTCCATCGATTTCAGTCTGTAATCTGTTTTTGATATTATCCATTGCAGTAGTCAGCGAGGTAAATAGATGTAATCCGTATGGCAATACAATTGCAGTATCAGCACTTCTTTTTTGAAGAAATGACATGGTATAGTTGGAGTCAAAAACGCTTGATAAATTCAGTGGACTTATAGCTCTTGTCGTTCCATCCCAGAATAGTTCTTTGACAGATTCACCTTCTGCATATTTAAGTCGTATATTGATAGAATTATTGGTACTTGCGTAAATGTTAGGACGAAGTTCTATTTTATGGTTTCCTCCAATAATTTCATTTAAAATACGGAAGTAACTGCTTTTCCCAGAACCATTGTTCCCATACAATAGTGTTATGTCTTTGGAAAAAATAATCGTTTGGTCATTAGCTAAAGCGCATACACCTGTATTGTGTGTTAATGAAATAAATCTAATGTCAGCATGATTATTAGTATTTTCAGTATTTGGTGCTGTTAGCGTACATGCACTATTACGTTTTAACTGTGTTGTAGTTAATGATAAATCTTCGTCTGAAAGATGTCCATTTGTATTGATTGTCCTTATGATAAGATCTTTCAACCAACCATGTGTTTGTGCACCATTCGCTAATTCTATTAGATAATCTTTTGCGTGAGTATATTCCATATCATTAGTTTATATCAAATGTGTCACATTGATCTTCTTGTATTTCTTTCCCATACCCAGGGCAAAGGCCATTTGGTCTTTGATAATCAGCTCTCCTTTTTGGAGCCCGGCAATGGCAGTGCGCACCTCTTGCAGTTCTTGTCCGCTTACCCCATATAGGTCTTTGATAACCTTGTCATCGATGGTCTGTTGCTTCATTATGAGCGGATATTGGGCATTTGCATAGAAATCGAAGCCCTTGCTCTTGAAACTGCTCATGTTCTGGGTTGCAAGGATAATACTCAATCCCTTGTTGCGACCGACAGCAATCAAATTGCGTAGAGGACGGTTGTCAAAGTCAAGCATATAGTGCGCTTCATCAATGATAGAGAAGTGTCGAATCTGTACGACATCCTCGTTGGCGGCTTGCTTCTCCAACTGCTCATAGATATTGTTCAACTTTGATATGGTGAAGTACACGATGGCTTTGGCTATCGGCCCATCTTTCGGATAACCGTCCATCTTGATGATGTAACAGTCGCCGATAAGGTCGGCTTTGTCCTCCTCTTCAAATATATTTGCCCGTACAAGCTGCTTCAATACGGATGAAATACTGTCGTCCTTGGCCGGATCCGCCATTTTTGCCTGATATTCCTCCAGCATCATGTTGAATGTTATCGGTGCGCCGTCCGTTTTCTTGTAAGCGTTAACAATGGCCTCACTCAACCGGTTGTTCATATTTGCGCTTGCCGACACCCTGTCTATCGAGCAAAGGGCAGAAGCCATTTCCGATGAATAGAGGTTAATTTCATTGATGGGACGACCGGAAAAGTTTTTGAACGGAGTGAATGGCAGGGGATGCTCTATGGGATCCAGAATGCAACTGCGATCCACATCGAAATAGGAAAGCCAATGGTTGTTCTGAATGTCGCTGAACTCACCCTTGTAATCAAAGAGCAGGAAGTTGACAGGATATTGCGATTCAGAAGACAATGCCCGGAATTGCTGCATCAGAACTGCCAGCAAGTTGGTTTTTCCAGAACCCGTAGCACCGGCTATTATGATTTGTGAGTTGGTGATATTACGGCTGTTGATGTCAAGAGTGGCTTCCATCTCAGCGTCTCCATAGTTGCCTATAATAAGATTAAGCACGGGGATGTCTTTAGCCATAGCTACTTTGCCGTTGGCGGCATACAAGAAGGAGTCCAAGTTGTTTTCTTCCAACAGGTAGTCTCTACCGCGCAGCATTTCTGCCGCAATGATGCGAGATACTGTGGCGTTCTGTGTCCAATCTATATTGAGGCTTGCATAGCGCAGCTTCAACAGGGCGGAATATAGCGTGGACAAATCGTGCAATGTGAAGAAACTGGGCACTATGCGAGTTGAAGTAGTTGACAGCTGTATATCCTTGAAGTCCTCTTCCTTACGATCGGTTGCGACACTCAGTCCGACTATAAAGCATATACGCATCACCTTGTTCAGTGTCAGACACACACGTTTCTCTCTGTCGGCAACGCGGGTAAGATTGATTTTATTCTCAATAAGTTCCTTGACCTGACTGATTTCGTCAAGCAATCCCTCCATTTGTCGGGTATTTGAAAAATTTATTGCGCTCATAGTCTCTTACTGATTAAGTGGTATTCCGAAATAGCCTTCTTCTACAGTCGTGTTTTGTTCTTCCACGTTACGGTGCAGAGTATAGGTCTTTGATATGAATGGTTCCAATTTCACATAATCGCTGTCCGTGCGTATTTCCGAAGTAGTGCAGAGCAGGATGGTCTGTTCGGCCAATTGAGGAAAATATTCCTCCATCAATGCGTCACGGCTCTCATTGTCAAGTACTCCCATTACGGTGTCAATCATCACGGGAGGGTTGTAGTCGCCCAGATTTCGCAGGACTTTAAGCAGAACCTGGATGAATATCTGTTTGGAAGCGGCATTGAGCTGGTTAAGAGATATTTCATTGCCGGCACTGTGGTATAGTTTGATATTGAAATTCTCCATACTGTCGGAGAGTTCAACCCGGCCTATATGCCCCTTGTATGATACGAGCAGTTTGTTGAGCTGAGACTGCATCTCTGTTTCTATCTGGGCTTTTTTCTTCTTCAACAGACTGTCGGCAACCTTTTCAAAGAATGGACGGAGTTTTACCAGAGTGTCAAACTTCACATCCGGCTCCTGCTGGATTTGAACGTCATATTGGTGAATCCGTTTTTCCAGTCGTTGGATCTCGTTTTTCAGGCTGTCTTCTTGTGACTTCAATTTCTCAACCGTACGCTTTGCGTCTTCGTAATTTGTTATCAACATGCTGTTGCCTCCTGCCTGCGTTTGTTCAAGTGTCCGTTTCTCAGTACGCAGGTTATCAAGATTAGCAAGTTGTATTTCCAAATCCTGCCTTTTACGGTCAAGCGACACAAATTGGTTGCTGCCTCCTTTCTTAGGCAATTCCTTAAGAGCTTCGACCTCGGAATCATCCAAATAGTCATATGGGTCTTTCGCATTGGTCGCATTCTGCAAGGCGACCATGTGAGCAACCACATTTTCTTCATCAACAGCCCGGCTGCACAATGACAGTTCCTTCAGATAGTCAATGATCTTTGCCGTAACATCACGGAGAGTTTCTACAGGATAGGCTCCGGTGCTTTGTTTGAGCAGCTGTTCTTTTATTCGGAGTATATTGTTGATTTCCTGGGACAGGTTTGATGCCAGTTTTGGCAGAAATACGTTAATTTCAATATTCTCTACAAATGTCTTTAAATTCTCGGCATAATCGGTTGCCTCGTCTGTTATTGCCCGGATTTTCCCGTCTACTTCCTGAATGCGCTTATTCAGGTTCAATGCCTGCTGCGCACCTTCTTTGGCTCGCTGATACTCATCTTCGACAGATGCCAGGTATTTATACAGCCGGTCCTGCTCTGCAAGGCATGTATTCATATCAGCCACCAAGTCGTCTTTCTGGCTGCATAGTTCGTTGTATTCTTTGGCCTCCTGTTCGGCTTCCAGACGTTGCTGCGCCCATTCCTGCTGCAATTTCTCGGATGCCCTTTTCAGCTGCAGATATTTCTTGAAGCCAAGCACATTTTCAAAATTGTCACGGATTGTCTGTTGGAACACATTCTTTTTCAGCAACTCACTTGATTGCATGGCATCAAACAGGAAATATTGGCTCAACTCCTGCGGCAGATTGGCCTTGATGATTTTGCTGATTTCCTGTTCCGCACGTACTCTGTCTTTGGGTGCGGTCATGGTGCCATACACATACATGTTGCCGTTCATGTTCAGAGATACGCTTTCAAGAGGTCGTCCCTGCGGATTCAGTTGATAAATCCTCTTCAAAATATACTTCTGCTGCTGCCCCAAAACCTTGCCCACAAAAGTGATTTGCAAACTGATTTCCGGCTTCACTTTGTTAATCGCTCCTTGATTGAGCAATTCCATGAAGTGTTCCTTGCTTTCTATTTTCAGCCCGTATAGCGCACCGCTTATGGCTTCAAACAGAGTTGTCTTTCCACCGCCATTTGAACCGCCAATCAGAATGATAGGACGGTCGTCATCCACTGTCAGGTCAAGGTCGAGTGACAGGTAGGTCTTGAAATTGCTTATCTTTATTTTCTGTATGAGCATGGCTTCAAATCATTTATTGACGTATTTTCTGTATAGCGTTGCGGATTATATCTTCCGCATCGCTGTCACTCATTTCTATCACATCTACCTTTTTGGCGTGGTAGGCTTTCAGTATTTCCTCGCTCATCCACTCGAAGTCGATACCTTCGGTTTCGCAGATGGCCTCTATCATGGCGAGGTCATCTTTGCGGATGCCATAATGCACAAATTTCGGGTCTATTCCTTTTGTCATTGCCGTCATGCGTTTTGTGGATAGAAGCTATCCCAGTTCAATGTGTCTGTTGTGTTCTCTATTGGCAGTTTGGAATAAAGCCAGTTGCTGCCATCCCTGATGATAACACCGCCGTGGAGCGGAGCCGCTTCTGTCGAATTTGCCTTCACATAGTCCAACAGGGCGTTGTGCTTGGCTGGAGCATCCATGTCGCTGCCCGCACTCTTGGTGTCAAACAAGTAAATATGCCCGTTCTTCATGCGCACGATGAAATCCACATAGAAAAGCGACTTGGCCCCGTTCGCATCTCTATATTCTATGGCATAGTGCTGCTTGCCTTTGTCTCCGTTCTTGTACCACCAGTCGATGTAGTTGCCGTTCTGCTCAAGGTAGGCGACAAATTCCTTCTCCGGGTTCGAGGCAGCGTTCAACTGCACGAACGGTATGAGCGCATGGGCCTCGGCCTGTTCCACATGGTTGGTTTCGCTGTCGTAGATTCTTTCTTCGGGCACTTCCCATTGGTAGGCTTTGAATGTCCTTGAAGCGGCGGCGACCTTCTTTGCCCGGTTGCGTTGCTTCTCGTATTCGCTGAGAGCCTGGTCTATCAGGCGATCGAACTTCGGGCGGTTATCATGGTACAGCACCACTTTCTTCGCATCGGTGTCAAAAATGCCGAAGTAGTCAGCAAGCATTTCAAGCAGGTAGGATGAAATCTTGTCGGCACGCCCCTTGCTCTCGAACTGATGCCCCTTTGTGCTGACATATGCCATGAATACGCGGTTGATTTCCGATGCCTTGCGGGCATATTTTACCATACCGGCCTCGATGGTCTGCACTTCGTTCTGGAAATGCACGTCTTTCGGGATTTCCACATTGATGTTCTTCACGTCAAGCCTTATCGTGTTCTTTACCTTTCGGCGGTTCTCGTTCACCTGCGGGTCATCCGTGTCGGCCAGCGGACTTGATTCCGTATCACCGCTCAATGCGGCAAGTTCCTCCAGCGAGAACAGCATCCTTACATTTGACTCCAGTTTGAAAAATGTATCGGCTGTCTGATAGAGAACACGCCTGAAATCGGGTCCGAGGTAGTTTCGCTCCACATTAGGACGTTCTGAGTAATATGATTTCAGGGCTACGTTGTCCAGCCCCTCCCGGCGGTGCGCCGTAATGGTGTTGTTCAGAATGTAAGACGCATCAGCGGCCACCACACGTATCTTCTCCTTGGCGATGTCGGTGTACACGTAGCCGGTGTTGAGCAATTCGTTCGGATAGTGCTTTTGTTCCGGCATACGCAGTATGCGCCCCACGGTCTGCACCGTAAACGTGTCGCTCTGCAGTTTGCGGAAGATGAGCAGCACGGCGGCACGCGGGCAGTCCCAGCCCAGGGCGATGGCCTCCTTGAACAGCAGCACCTCGGCCATGTTGTCAGGGGCTTCCAGATCGGGCAGGTTCCTCTTCTCGTCTGCCAGCCATACGGCCAATCGTCCGTTATTCTCGTTGATTCCGCACATTACGTCCAGATATCGCTTCACCTGGTCGGCAATGGCTGACTCTTCTGCCGTCATCTTCTCCTTTTCGTCATTGGGCAGCTGGATAAGCAGCAGTGGGTTTATGTTCACTCCCAGTTCTTTGTATGCTTCGGCAATATGGTTGCGCTTGTTCAGGGCCGCGTGTATCAGGTTGGCGTTCAGTTCCAGCTCGTCGCTGAAGTCAAGCTCAATTTCCGGGTTCAGCACCACTTCCTTCTTGATCATCTCCGCCGCTATCACATCCTTCCGGAACACCACGACCTTCTCCTTTGCGTCAAGCGTCTTGGGTGTGGCTGATATGCGAATTTCCACGGTCGGGTTTATGCGGTCGAGCACGGCTGCGCTCTTGTCGGCAGTCCTCGACCAGAACATGTGTTCCTCGTCGATGATTGCCACGATGGGCAGACCAAACTCCTCCTGTGTCTTACGGGTAATTTCATAGAGCGATGCCGAACTCTCGCTGTCGCGCACCATCAGGTTGCTCTCCTTGTTCACGCTTTCCCAGTTGACGAACAGTATCTCGCCGGAACGTATGCCCTCGCTCTGCTCCAGCTCGTCGAACATCAAGGGACGGAGTTTGCGCGTCTCGGAGAACACGTCTTTGAGTTTCTCGTAGCTTTGCAGGTGCAGTTTGCGCGGGGCAAACCAGATATAAGCCACCTCCTGATAAAGGCTGTCGCCACGATCCTGCAATTCATCCACGATTCCGGACAATGCCTGACACGCCATCACCGTCTTACCTGCTCCTGTCGGGGCTTCAAACACGATCTTGTTTCTCCGTCCGCCCAGGTTAAGCAGGCGGATGGTCTTGTCAATCAGTTCTCTGACGGCTTTTTGTTGATATGCTAATGTTTTCATTCTTGTGTCTAATCATTTTGTTCATAATAATAGGAGTAGTCGATTCCTTTCATGAACATTTCCCGGTTATCAATCTTTGT
>ERZ808258.121-NODE-121-length-41433-cov-4.331311_pt1 | contig 41433 bp, 32 predicted proteins | sample MGYA00521280_ERZ808258 | MGnify/ENA primary metagenome ERZ808258 (study PRJEB31516, sample SAMN03275585) | gut metagenome | biome: mammalia-associated habitat; material: feces | host: Papio cynocephalus | place: Kenya | collected 2012-07-19 ...
GACCCCGATGTAGCTCTCGTCGCGCCGCATGACAAACGGTTTGCCGCCCGCACACTTCAGCGCGGCGTTGATGCCGGCCACCAGGCCCTGCCCTCCAGCCTCCTCATAGCCTGTGGTGCCGTTGACCTGTCCGGCGAAGAACAAGCCGCCGACCACCTTCGACTCCAGGGAGTGGTTGAGCTGCGTCGGGTCAAAATAGTCATACTCGATGGCGTAGCCCGGGCGGTAGACCTTCACGTCGCGCAGCGCCGGTATCTCCCGCAAGGCGCGTAGCTGGGTCTCCATGGGCATGGACGACGAGAAGCCGTTGAGATACATCTCGTTGGTGTCTTCCCCCTCCGGCTCGATGAAGAGCGGGTGCTGGTCCCTGTCGGGGAAGGTGACGAGCTTCGTCTCGATCGACGGGCAGTAGCGCGGTCCCGTCGACTGTATCTGTCCGTTGTAGAGCGGAGAGCGGTCGATGTCGCTGCGGAGGATGTAGTGCACGCGGCTGTTGGTGTAGCACGTCCAGCACGGCAGTTGCTTCAGCCTCCTGCGCTGGGGCATGTAAGAGAACTGCTGTTGCCCCTCGTCGCCCGGTTGCTCCTCCGTGTCCTCGAAGTGTATGGAGCGCTTGTCGAGTCGCACCGGCGTGCCCGTCTTCATGCGAGCGGCCCTTATGCCCCATCGCGTGATGCTCTCCGTGAGGTGGTAGGTAGCGGGTTCGGCGCACCTGCCCCCAGGCACCTTGTGCTGACCGATGTGCATCAGGCCGTTGAGGAAGGTGCCCGCCGTGATGACCACGGCCTTGGCGCGAATCTCCACGCCCCAGATGGTGCGCACGCCCACCGCCTCGCCGTTCTCCACGAGGAGCTCCTCCGCCTGGTCCTGCCAGACATCGAGACCTGGCGTGCGGTCGATGACCCGTCGCCATTCCCAGATAAACTTCCCCCGGTCACACTGGGCACGAGGCGACCACACGGCCGGCCCCTTGCCCTTGTTGAGCATGCGAAACTGGATGGCAGTGGCGTCGGTGACCAGGCCCATGTGCCCTCCGAGGGCATCGATCTCCCTGACAATCTGTCCTTTGGCGATGCCGCCGACGGCAGGGTTGCAGCTCATCTGCGCAATCTTGTTCATGTCCATGGTCACCAGCAAGGTCCTGGCACCCATGTTGGCCGCAGCGGACGCCGCCTCACAGCCCGCGTGCCCTCCGCCAATCACAATCACATCGTATTTGAAATCCATCGTTTTTGTCTTTTCGGCAAAAGTAAGAAATAAAATCGATTTTTTATTTGTTTTACTTTGATTAATCACTAAAATATATTATTTTTGCAGTCATTAACGGGCGTGCGCATACCTACTATAAGGTATTGCGTGGCCCAGACAAAATCATATAAACGAGAATTGCCCCTTTAGAAAACCATCGACAACGGAATTTTATCTAACATTCAAATAATTAAAAATCAATCATTTATGTGGTTAATCAATTCTCCAATTGGTAGGAAAGTGGTGATGTCGCTCACAGGCATCTGCCTCATTCTCTTCCTGACCTTCCACTGTGCGATGAATGTTGCTGCGTTCTTCTCCGGAGACGCCTACAACACCATCTGCGAGTTCCTGGGTGCAAACTGGTATGCTGTCGTCGGCACGCTGGGCCTGGCTTTCCTGGCCTGCTGCCACATCGTGTACGCCTTCATCCTCACCGCCCAGAACCGCCGTGCCCGTGGTGACCAGCGCTATGAGGTGACCAACCGCCGTCCCGAGGTGTCTTGGGCCTCCCAGAACATGCTGGTGCTCGGACTGATCATCGTCGTCGGCCTGCTCCTCCACCTCTACAACTTCTGGGCACACATGATGCTCGCCGAGTTCACGGGTGCGCAGAACGCCATTGCCGCCGCTGATGGCTTTGGCTGGATCAAGGAAGTGTTCTCTTGCCCGGTCTATTCCGTGCTCTACCTCGTTTGGATCGTAGCCCTGTGGTTCCACCTGACCCACGGTTTCTGGTCAGCCATGCAGACCCTGGGCTGGAGCGGCAAGATCTGGTTGAAGCGTTGGCAGGCCATCGGCGCCGTCTACGTCACCGTTCTCCTGGGTGTCTTCGCCATCCTCGTGCTGAGCTTCTGGCTTGGCTTCGCCCCAAGCATGTGTTAACAATACATTCAAATCAATCATTATGTCACAAATAGATTCTAAGATTCCAGAGGGCCCCTTGGCCGACAAATGGACCAATTATAAAGCCCACCAGAAGCTGGTCAACCCGGCTAACAAGCGTAAGCTCGACATCATCGTCGTAGGAACCGGCCTGGCAGGAGCCAGCGCCGCCGCCTCACTGGGTGAGATGGGCTTCCATGTCATCAACTTCTGCATCCAGGACAGTCCCCGTCGTGCGCACTCCATCGCCGCACAGGGAGGCATCAACGCCGCCAAGAACTACCAGAACGACGGCGACGCCGTGTACCGCCTGTTCTACGACACCATCAAGGGCGGTGACTACCGTGCCCGCGAGGCCAACGTCTATCGCCTGGCCGAGGTCAGCGCCAGCATCATCGACCAGTGTGTCGCCCAGGGCGTGCCTTTCGCACGTGAGTATGGTGGCATGCTTGCCAACCGCTCGTTCGGCGGTGTGCAGGTGAGCCGCACATTCTACGCCAAGGGCCAGACCGGCCAGCAGTTGCTGCTCGGCGCCTACAGTTCGCTGATGAAAGAGGTGAACAACGGCACTGTGGAGCTCCACACCCGCACCGAGATTGAGGATGTCGTCATCATCGACGGCCGTTGCCGCGGCGTCATCGCCAAGGACCTTGTCAGCGGTAAGCTGGAGCGCTATGCCGCCCACGCTGTCTGCTTGGCCACCGGTGGCTATGGCAACACCTACTTCCTCTCCACCAACGCCATGGGTTGCAACTGCACCGCCGCCATCCAGGCCTACCGCAAGGGCGCTTACTTCGCCAATCCTTGCTTCGTGCAGATCCACCCGACCTGTATCCCCGTCCACGGCGACAAGCAGTCGAAGCTGACACTGATGTCAGAGTCGCTGCGTAACGACGGCCGCATCTGGGTGCCCAAGAAGCTGGAGGACGCCAAGCGTCTGCAGCGTGGCGAGATCCAGGGCCGCGACATCCCCGAGGAGGACCGCGACTACTACCTGGAGCGCCGTTATCCTGCCTTCGGTAACCTCGTGCCCCGTGACGTGGCCTCGCGTGCCGCCAAGGAGCGCACCGACAAGGGCTTCGGCGTGAACAACACCGGCCTGGCTGTGTTCCTCGACTTCTCTGAGGCCTTCCAGCGCCTCGGCCGCAAGCGTGTCGACGAGCGTTACGGCAACCTCTTCGACATGTACCAGGAGATCACCGACGTCGATCCCCACGAGAACCCGATGATGATCTTCCCCGCCATCCACTACACCATGGGTGGACTGTGGGTCGACTATGAGTTGCAGACCAGTGTCAAGGGTCTGTTCGCCCTCGGCGAGTGCAACTTCTCCGACCACGGTGCCAACCGCCTGGGTGCCTCTGCCCTGATGCAGGGCTTGAGCGACGGTTACTTCGTCATCCCCTACACCATGCAGAACTACCTGGCCGACCAGATCACCGTGCCTCGCTTCAAGACCAACCTGCCCGAGTTTGAGGAGGCTGAGAAGAAGGTGCAGGCAGAGATCGACCGCATCTACGACATCCAGCACAAGCAGGCCGACAAGAGCAAGCTTGTCAGCGTCGACACCATCCACAAGGAGCTCTACAAGATCATGTGGAACTACGTAGGTATGGCCCGCAACGAGGAAGGCCTGAAGACCGCCCTCAAGAAGCTGAAGGAGGTACGCGAGCAGTTTGACACTTGCGTCCGTATCCCTGGCACGAAGGAAGGCCTGAACGTGGAGCTCGACAAGGCTATCCACCTCCGCGACTTCATCCTCATGGGTGAGCTGATCGCTTACGACGCCCTGGAGCGCAACGAGAGCTGCGGCGGACACTTCCGCGAGGAGAGCCAGACCGAGGAGGGCGAGGCCAAGCGTAACGACGAGGAGTACATGTATGTCGCTTGCTGGGAGTACCAGAACGATGACAACACCGCCCCCGTCCTGCACAAGGAGCCGCTCAACTACGAGTATATTAAGGTGCAGACCCGTAACTACAAGTCGTAAGGTCACCCAGCCTGCCCCCACAAGGGCAGGCATGAGAAGACGCAGAAACATTAATTTAACTTCAGAACAATTCAAATGGATCAGAATATATCATTCACACTTAAGGTGTGGCGCCAGAACGGCCCTACGGCCGAAGGCCACTTCGACACCTTTGAGATGAAGGACATCCCCGGTGATACCTCATTCCTGGAGATGCTCGACATACTCAACGAGCAGCTCATCGAGCAGGACAAGGAGCCGTTCGTCTTCGACCACGACTGTCGCGAGGGTATCTGCGGCATGTGCTCGCTCTACATCAACGGCAACCCCCACGGACCCGCTCAGGGTGCCACCACTTGCCAGCTCTACATGCGTCGTTTCCACGACGGCGATGTCATCACCGTTGAGCCTTGGCGCTCGGCTGCCTTCCCTGTCATCAAGGACTGCATGGTCGACCGCTCGGCTTTCGACAAGATCATCGCTGCAGGCGGTTACACCTCTGTCCGCACCGGCCAGGCCCAGGACGCCAACGCCATCCTGATCTCCAAGGACGCTGCCGACGAGGCCATGGACTGCGCTACCTGCATCGGCTGCGGTGCCTGCGTGGCCGCTTGTAAGAACGGCTCTGCCATGCTCTTTGTCTCCAGCAAGGTCAGCCAGTTTGCCCTGCTGCCCCAGGGCCGTCCTGAGGCTGCACGCCGCGCCAAGGCCATGGTGGCCAAGATGGAGGAGCTGGGCTTCGGCAACTGCACCAACACCCGCGCTTGCGAGGCTGAGTGCCCGAAGAACGAGTCGATTGCCAACATCGCCCGCCTGAACCGCGAGTTCATCAAGGCCAAGCTCGCCGACTAATCCGATTTTTAAACCCTACAAACAAAACGCCCGCAGGTGAATTTCTTCGCCTGCGGGCGTTTGTTTTTCGTGGGTTATGATTGCTTGCCTCGCATGTTTTACGGCCTTGTGGTGCCGGAAAAGGCTGTCTGGCGGGATTTGAAGGCGCGTAGAGTGGTACGCCCCGTGACGCTTTGGCGCATCGGGCTGGTCTGCGTCTCCGTAGTCCTTATTTGCAGATGTCCCTTGGCAGGTCGATGCGCAAGGGTTGCACGGCACCTTTGTACTTGCTGTCCGCATCCGCCATGGCCACCACCCAGCATGTGAACGAGCGGCGCGCGTTGTCCCATCCCGCCTCGTAGGGATAGACGCGGAAGGTGGTGTCGTCGATTTTCCTGATGGGGCCGCATATCACCTCGATGTGCAGCCTTCCCTTGCCGTGGTTGTCGGTGAGGGCCTGGTGGGAGGCGTCGGTATAGACCGGCTTCAGGTGGATGGTCACGCCGTCTGGGTCGTCGGCCTCAAAGTTTATCTGCATGCCCCCTTGGGTCTTGTTGTTGTAGGCGATGAGCTGGTGGTTGCGTTCGAAGCCCACGTATTGCACTCGCTTGCCTGCCGTCTCCTTGTAGCGCGCCTCAGTCAGCGAGGCCATCTCCTTGTCGAAGTACCAGAAGGCATCGTGCTTGTCGCCTTTGTATAGGTCGTAGGGCGCGGGTTGGGGTCGCGTGGCGTTGGCAGGCGCTGCGGGCAGCTTGCCCTTGTCGGTCCCGTCGGTGCCCGCCATGTCAGCGTGGAACCGTTCGGCGAGCCAGCCCTCCCTTGGGTCGAGGCGTCGCAGGGAGCCGTCGGCGTTAAGCCGCTGTTGCAGTGACTTCTCGATAAACTTGGCGAGATAGTCGCATGTGCGGTCGTCGGCGTCGAAATGTCCCCGGCCGGTGTCACAGAGAAACGATATGCAACTTCCGGGATACATCATGCGGAACGCCAGCGCCGGGTTGACCCGCGCTTCCCACCATTCATACTCACCCTCCACCATCAGGCCGGGTATGCCGTCGATGTTGCGGTTCCTGCCCCATTCCACGTTGGCTGCCCCATAGCCACAGAGGTTGGTGCGCGGTGCGTCGCCGTGGAAGGAGATGATGCAAAGCGTGCGGTCGGGGTTCCAGGCCGCAAAGTTCCATGGGAACGTGGCTTGCGCCGAATGTCCCAAAGGAATGACGGGTGTCGTGGCTATCTCGGCATGGCCGCTCTGGTCGGCGAGGCAGGGCATCAGATCCTCGAAGATTTGCTGTGCACCCGATGCAGGGTCCCAGTTGTTGTCGAAGGCGGGCGCCACCCATATCAGGCCCACGCCCAGCTTCTTCATCTTGGCTTGGAAGAGGGGGTTCTTGTAGATGGCCTCCTCCGTCATGTTCTGCTGCGCGAGGACGACGGCCTTCACGCGGTCGCATCCGTCGGGCACCCAGAGGTAGGCCACGGGCGCCTTGCCCGTCTCAGGAGAGACATAGCGGCGCAGTTCCACGGACCATTTGTACATGCCGCTTCCGCCCACGCCGACGGCGTGGGCGACCGATGCAAACAAGCCTTGCAGCGTCAAGGCCACGCCCACCATCACGCACAGGGCTTTCGCGCGTGAGGGGAAAACAAACATAGTTTTGGTCATATAGAGTCGTGTTGGTTTTGTGTGTCCATGGGCACTTTCCCGTAGCGGGGTGCCCTCACCCGACAGGCGTGAAGCTTAGGGCCGCGCCCCCCGAGGGTTGCAGGTGCAGCTTCAGCCTTTCCCCGCCCTTGACGGTCGTCTTCTCCGACGTGACCTGTGTGCGCGTCTTGAGCGAAGGATCGTCGTTGTGCGTTTCCACCCGATATTTCTTGCCTTTCTGCAGGAAGTCGGCGGTGTCAATGGTGATGTCGCGGCCTACTATCCCGTTCATCGCCCCCACGAACCACACGTCGCCCGTGCGGCGCGCCTGCACGATGTATTGGCCTATCTCGCCCAGCAGGGCCTTGCTCTCGTCCCACACCGTCGGGCAGGCCTTCCAGTAGTCGAGCTCCTTCTCGCCCCGGTAAGCCTCGGGCAGGTCATACCAGAAGAGAAACGTCAGCGGGCTATAGTAGACCACGGGCATGGCCAGCTGGTGACCTTTGGTGTTCTTCACCCGTCCGTTGAAGTAGCATGGCGTGTAGTCGGCCGGGCCGCAGAGGAAACGCGTGAAGGGCAGCGTGGCGTCGTGCTCGGCGTCGGGCATCTCCTCGTTGCCACCCACGCCCTCCTGTGTCAGCAGGTTGGGGTAGGTGCGACTCCACCCTGTGGGGCGATACTCGTCGTGTATGTCCACGAGGATGTGGTGGTCGGCGCACGCCTTCACGGCCTTGTGCAGCCATGTGGTCCACTGCTGCGAACCCACTTGCACAAAGCCGAACTTGATGCCGCTGACGCCCCATTGCTCATAGAGCGTGAGAAGCTCGTCGAGCTCCTTGCTGAGGGCGCGCTGGTTGACGTAGAGCCACACGCCGATGCCCTTGCTTCGGGCGTATCGGCACAGGCGAGGCAGGTCGAGGTCCTTGCGCTCGTCCACCTTGCGCGCCGACGAGGCCATCTTCATTTCCGGTCCGTACCATCCCGCGTCGAGCTCGATGTATTGCATGCCGCGGTCCACGCAGAAGTCCACAGCCTCCAGGACAGTCTTCATGTCCAGTCGGCACACGCGGAACGCCTTGCCCGGTCTGACCCACTCCCTGGCGTCGGCTATTTGGTTGGGCGCGTTGAGGTTGAGCACCATTTGCTTGTTGTTGATGAGGTCTGTGGCCTTCTCGCCGAGCAAGATGTAGCGCCAGGGCATGTCGTAGGCGGTGATGATGTCGGCAGGCTCATACAGTGACATCTGCAGCTCGTTGTCGGCCTTCAGCTTCAGCTTTCCTCTCACGAAGTCGACCAAGGCTGCCTCACCTATGGCGGCATATAGGCCGTTGGCCAGACGGAGTGTCAGCGGCCGCTCCGCCTCTTCTGCCCAGGCCCTCTCGCGCCTCTGGAGCTTCACCTTGCTGGCCTGTGCCTGTGCCCACGCGTAATGCCATGCGGTGGCGCCTGGGGCGAAGGCGAAGGAGGTCAAGTCTTCGGTGATGTGCATAAACAGGCCGTTGGTGGCCTCGGGAAAGTGGTAGCGGATGGCTATGCCCTCATCGTAGGCGCGCACCACGATGTCGAGCAGATACTGCTGTCGCTTGTCGTATCCGCCGGCGTCGTCGCCGTGTCGCCCGCCTTTCATCAGGTGGATGGTCATCTCATTGTAGTGGTCGGCAATCTGCGCATACTCACCATAGACCGTTGTCCACACGCTGTCCATTGTCTTCCGCTCCACCCCCGTCACCTCCATGCCGTTGGTCCATACCCGGCTGGTGTCCACGGGGATGCCCATGGCTCGTTCCACCAGATGGTTGTCGATGTTCACCCCCAGCGCGCCATGCTCCACCACGGGCTTGCCGTCGTAGTCAAGGTGATAGGCCAGGTCGCCGCCCTTTTGCTCGAAGACAAAACGAACCTTGCCGTCAGGCGACAGCAAGGTGACCTGGGCGTGGGCCAGGGTGCTCAGAAGGAGCATCAAGATGGGTGCCAGGATGCTCACCCTGTTTCTTATGGGATATTTCATGGTCATGAGAACTCTGTTTTTTATAAAATACGTGTGAGGACGCATTTCCACGCAAAACGGCCTTCTGTTGGGCGCGCGTCCTGGCCAGCCCCCTCCTCGGCATCGCTCTCGCATGACGCATCAAAACAAATGATAAACCCTATGCGAAAACGTGCATGTCCTATGTTGTCAACTGCCATATTCCATCATCCATTTGCAATCAGATGATGACGGTTTTGCTTTAACAGGGTGAAACAGCTTGTTCCTCAGCTCTGAATTGAGCGTTTCTTCTTTTGTGAAGGCTGGTCGCCACCGCATGGTGCCGTTGTTCACGCCTGGGCCTTGGATGTAATATTTGTCGCGATAGCCATTTGGGGTGAATGGGCCGGTGCCACCTATGTCGCCTATCTTCAAGTCGTGGTGGTGCAAGCAAGTGGGTACCATCACTTCCGAGTGGGCGGCAGTTCCTTTCGGAGTCTCCGGTAACGTGCCACGACATCGTCGTTGACAACGTGTGACACGAACAAAACCGCGCTTTTCATCTTGTCGCTCACCTTTTGCTCCATTTCCTAAATACCAGTTTGATAAGTCGCGTCTCACCATCATACATGTACGCGGTGACGATGCGGCGAGATTCCAGGTACCTGTACGCTGCCAGGCTGTCCTTGGGGCGCCGCTCCACCAGTTGCTGGTGGTTGCCCTGCTTCACCACCTTGCCGTGGCGGAGCACGATGATGTTGTCAGCGTTCTTCACGGTGGACAGGCGGTGAGCGATGACAAGCATGGTGCGGCCTTTGCGCAGGGCACCGAGGTTCTCGGTAATCTTCCGTTCAGTCTCCGCGTCGAGCGAACTGGTGGCCTCGTCCAGCATGATGTAGGCGGGGTGCTTGTAGATGGCTCTTGCGATCATAATGCGTTGCTTCTCTCCTCCGCTGACGCCCATGCCGTCGCTGCCGAGTTTGGTCTGCAGGCCCAAAGGATGCTCTTCCACGAAATGGCGCAGGCAAGCGGCATCCAATGCCTCGTTGATTCTTTGTTCGTCAGGCTCGTGCCCCAGCACGATGTTGCCCTTCAGTGTGTCGGAGAAGATGTAGTTTTCTTGCATCACCACGCCAGATGCCGCCCTCACGGAGCTTGCGCTGATGTCTTCCAGGTCCTGTCCACCGATGGTGATGTGTCCCGCCGTGGGCTTGTAGAATTTCAACAGCAGCTTCATCAGGGTCGTCTTGCCACTGCCACTCTCGCCGACGATGGCCGTCGTCTTTCCTGCGGGAGTGGTGAGGCTTTTCTTGTTTTTGATATTCGCAAAGACATACATTTTTATTGATAGTCCCAAGTGAAAGTTTGTTTTTTAGGAAAAAAAATAGTTTCCCAACTGAATAGTTTTTCCTACCTTTGCAACAGGAAAGGCTGTGGGCAGCCCATGCGACAAGAAGACGCAAACAAACATGAAGAACGAAGCAACCCTCGAATTTGTCCGCTTACACCGTGAGGACGACGTGCGCCGTCTGGCCTTCGCGGTCGACAAGCATCCCGATGTGGATATGCCCTGGGCGTTGGACCAAATCATGGGCTGGCAGACCGCTCGCCGCAAGTTGCCCTCATGGGCGGCATGTGAGGGCGTGGTCTATCCGCCCCACCTCAACATGGAACAGTGCTCCAGCGAGGCCACGGCGCGCTACAAGGCCGATTTGGCAGCCCGCCTGGTTGGCGTCCGCCCCGGCGGAAACAGCCGCCTGGTGGATCTCACAGGCGGCTTTGGTGTTGATTTTTCGCTGATGGCGAGAAACTTCACGGAGGCCACCTATGTGGAGCGCAACGAGGCGTTGTGCCCTATCGCCCGCCACAACTTCACGCTGTTGGGCCTTTCCCATGCAGAGGTGGTGTGTGGCGATGGAACGCAGTATCTGCAATCCATGCCTGTGGCGGACAACAGGTTGTCCCCTTCCACTTCCACACTCATCTATCTCGACCCCGCTCGTCGTGACAACCACGGTCGCAAGGTCTTCGGCATGGAAGAATGCACGCCCGATGTGGTGAGCCTTGCCGACGCCTTGTTGCAGCGGGCCGATGTGGTGCTGGTGAAGCTCTCGCCCATGCTCGACTGGCATGAGGCCGTGCGCAAGCTGCGGCACGTGGTGGAGGTGCACATCGTCTCGGTGGCCAACGAGTGCAAGGAACTGCTGCTGGTGCTGTCACTCGAGGAGCGTCCGTTGCGTGTGTTTTGCGCCAACGATGAGCAGCGGTTCTGCTATCTCGTGTCAGACGCACCGCATGCAGACATGCCCTGTTCCTCACCGTCTGCATCCTATCTGCTCGTGCCCAACAGCAGCGTGATGAAGGCTGGCTGTTTCCGGGAGATTGAAGCAACCTTTGGCGTGCCGCAGATAAGCGCCGATGCCCATCTCTTCCTGTCTGAGAATCCTCTCCCGGAGTTTCCCGGCCGCCAGTTTCACATTCTTCAAGTTACCTCGATGAATAAGCGCGAATTGCGAGCGGCGTTTCAAGGCGTCAGCCAGGCCAATATCGCCGTGCGGCACTTCCCCCTCACCGCCGATGCCCTGCGCCACAGGTTGAAGCTCAAGGATGGTGGCAACCTGTATGTGTTTGCCACCACTGTGGGCAAGGAGCACCGCCTGTTCCTCACCGAGAAGTGTGATGCTTGCTGACGATTTTCCACCCTTCGCTCATCCTTGCTAATGAAAAAAGCCGCCCCGTATGGTTTACGGAGCGGCTTACGGGTTATTGTGTAAGTTCACGTATCATGGTATAAACTTATATACTATATTGCAAACTTATGTGTTATCGTGTAAGATAAGTCATGGTAGCTCATGTTGGCCATGCGCTTCACTCGATGGGCAAGCTCAGCTTGTCGCCCTTCAGTCCCTTGGCAGTCACCTTGAGCGTCACCTTTCCTTTCTTTCCCTTGCTGTGCACCACGGCCAGCGCATGTCCGTGCCACGCCCTGTGGTTGTCATCGTAGTAAGGCTCCGGGTCTTTGATGTCCGCGTTGCCCGCCGCCAGCAGTTCGCCGCCCGTCACCTCGAAGGTCAGTCGGTCGGAGGCTGTGGGACAGACGTTGCCTGCCGCATCCTCAATCCATGCGTCGACAAACGCCAGGCCGTTGCCTGCCATTGCCTTGCGGTCCGCCTTCAGCACGATGCGCGCCGGTTTGCCCGCCGTCTGGATGACCCGCTCGTGGCCACCCGCCACAGCCTTCAGCACGCCGGGCTGGTAAGGCAGGCGGAACACCGCCTTATACTCCTTTTCGCGACTGACCTCAGTTGTGCCAACCGGCTTGCCGTTGAGGTAGAGCGTCACTTTCGGCTCACGGGTGTAGACCACCACATCGATGTCTTTCCCTTCCCATCCGGGCCAGTTCCAGCTCTCCACCGTCGGCCATGTCGCCCACAGTCCGGTGCGCACCTTGCCCACGTAGCCGTCAGGCTCGCGCACGGCCATATAGAGTTGTTCGGACTGGCCATCGTTCCATAGCATGGAGCGATAGTGCCCCACCGGCTTGATGTGGCCCGTCAGGTCGATGTCGCCGCAGTAGGCCCCGTGCCAGGGCCACAGGGGCCGTTGGTAGTGCTCGCCCGCCGGGTCGCCGTCGTGCCAGTAGCGGCCGATGCCACTCTCGCCGATGTAGTCGAGACTCGTCCACACGAAGTCACCCACGATGTAGGGATGCTCCATGCACCGCTTCCAGTTGGCGAAGGCATCCTTGGGATACGATTCCGTCTGCCACATCACCCTGCTGGGTACACGCTGGTGGTCGCTTTCCGCCTTGTGGATCATGTAGTTGTAGCCCACGATGTCCTGCGCCGAGGCCAGCGGGTCGTAGATCTCCCAGTCGCTGTCCCAAGCCGCCAGGGCCGACGTGACGGGGCGCGTGTCGTCCCACCGCTTCACCTGCTCGCGCAGTTGGTAGGCCGTGGCCACCGCCTCCCTCGACTTACGCTCGATGATCTCGTTGCCCACGCTCCAGCAGATGACGCTGGGGTGGTTGCGGTCGCGGCGCACCATCGCCTCGATGTCCTTCTTAAACCATTGGTCGAAGAGCGTCGAGTAGTCGTAGGTGTTCTTGGCGCTGCGCCATCCGTCGAAGGCCTCGTCGATGACAAGCAAGCCCAGCGAGTCACAAGCGTCGAGAAACGCCTCCGACGGCGGGTTGTGGCTGGTCCGCGCCGCATTGTATCCCGCTTGCTTCATCAGTTGCACCTTGCGTATCTCCGCATCCTTCCAGGCCGCCGCACCGAGGATGCCGTTGTCGTGGTGCAGGCATCCGCCGTTGAGCTTGATGGCCTGGCCGTTGAGTGTCAGCCCGTGTGTGGCGTCGTAGCGAATGGTGCGTATGCCAAACCAACGCTCCTCATGGTCAATGACCTTGCCGCCAGCGTCTTGCAGCTCCACGGTGGCCTTGTACCTGTTGGGATGCTCAGGGCTCCACAGTCGCGGGTTGTCCACGTGGAACACCTGTTCGAGCACCTGTTGCCCCTTACTGTCGAGATGAACATCACGGCTTGCGGCCACTCCGTTGCCGATGCGCACCACGAGCCTGGCGTCAGCCTCGTGGCCCGACTGGTTGTAAAGAGCCGTCTTCACGCGCACCTCACGCTCCGAGGGTGTGGTGATCTGCACGCCCCAGCGGTCGATGCCCATGTCGCTCTTTTGGACGAGCCACACGTTGCGGTAGATGCCCGACCCCGAGTACCAACGGCAGTTCTTCTGCTTGGAGTTGTCCACGCGTACCAGGATGGTGTTGCTGCCAGTGTGCAGTGCCCGAGAGATGTCGCAGAAGAAACTCGTGTAACCATAGGGATGGCCTCCCACCCGTTGCCCGTTGACGTAGACGTCCGAGTTCATGTAGACCCCCTCAAAGTAGAGGTCCACCCGGCTTCCCGGTTGCAGGCAACCGTCTTTGGCGGCCACTTCAAGTGTTTTCCGGTACCAGCCCGTACCTGTGGGCAGGTAGCCTCCGTCGTTGCCCGATGCGTTCTTCTCGCTGAACGGCATGTTGATGCTCCAGTCGTGGGGCAGGTTTACAGCCTTCCAGCCGTCTTGTGAAGCCACGGTTTGCATGTCGCCATCACCATAGCGGAAAGTCCATCCGTCGTTGAACAGTTGCTTCTGCGCCCAGGTAGTGAGGGCCATAGCCAAGGTTAATGCCATAGTCAGGCCTCTCCTCGCACATGTTGCTTGAAGTGTTAGTCGTCCGTTTTTCATTCTTCGTTGTCGGTTTGTTGTGTTTTGGGTTTTCTTGATTGCTTTGCAAAAATATGAAAAAGAAACGAAAAAAAGCCATTTGATTTGGCCTTTCAGCTAAAAAGTTATATTTTTGCATGCTTAAAGGCTTTCAACATCAAGAATTTATAAGATTCATGGGAATAGAAATACGTAAGGTGGAGACCGCCAAGGATCTCAAGACCTTCATCGATTTTCATTACGATTTATATGCGGGCAACCCTTATGATGTGCCCAACCTCTTCAGCGACGACAAGAACACGTTGAGCAAGGACAGGAACGCCGCCTTCGACTTTTGCGACGCCGAGTACTATCTGGCCTATAAGGATGGCAAGGTAGCCGGTCGCGTGGCAGCCATCATCAATCACCGTGTCAATGAGCATTGGAAGGTGAAGGACGTGCGCTTCGGCTGGATTGACTTCATTGATGACATCGAGGTGAGCCGTGCCCTCTTCGACGCCGTGGCAGCCTATGGCCGTGCCAACGGCATGACTGCCATGGTGGGCCCTCTCGGGTTCACCGACATGGATCCTGAGGGTATGCTGACATGGGGCTTCGACAAGCTCGGCACCATGGCCACCATCTACAATTATGATTATTACCCGCGCCACATGGAACAGCTTGGCGGATGGGACAAGGACAACGACTACGTGGAGTTCTACCTGCCCGTTCCCGAGAAGGTTCCCGAGAAATACGCCAAGATAGCCCAACTGGTGGAGAAACGCTACAACCTGCATGTGAAGAAACTGACGCGTGATGACGTGTGGAAGCGTGGTTGGGGCCGCAAGCTCTTCGAGATCATCAATGCCACCTACACCGACCTCTACGGTTTCGTGTCGCTTACCGACCGCCAGATCGACCAGTATGTGAAGATGTACATGCCCATGGTAGACCTCAACCTCGTCACCGTCATCCTTGACGGCAACAAGAACGATGCCGTGGCGGGCATGGGCATCACCATCCCCTCGCTCTCACGTGCCTTGCAGAAGTGTCATCGCGGACGCCTGTTGCCCTTTGGCTGGTGGCACGTGCTGCGCGCCATCAAATGCCACAAGACAGAGGGCGTCGACCTCCTGCTCGTGGGCTTCCTGCCCGAGTATCGTGCCAAGGGAGCCAACGCCTTGCTCTTCGCCGACCTCATTCCGCGCTACATCGACTACGGGTTCAAGTGGGGCGAGACACAAGTCGAGATGGAGAGCAACGAGGGTGTGCAGGGACAGTGGGGACCCTTGAACCCCATCAACCACAAGCGCCGCCGCTGCTACCGCAAGACACTCTGACGGCCTTCGCCCCTTCTGCCGCAAGCAAGGGGCAACCAACCATTGTCACCAAGAACACATACAATCCATGAGCAACGACATAACCAACGAAACGCAATCCCAGGAGCCCGTACAGCCCACTGCCGCCTACACCGATGACAACATCCGGCACTTGAGCGACATGGAACATGTGCGTACCCGTCCTGGTATGTATATAGGCCGTCTGGGTGACGGTTCCTTACCCGAGGACGGCATCTATGTGCTCCTGAAGGAGGTCATCGACAACTCCATCGACGAGTTTAAGATGAAGGCTGGAGACCGCATAGAGGTCGATATCGACGATAACCTGCGTGTCTCTGTGCGCGACTATGGACGCGGTATCCCCCAGGGGAAGCTCGTGGAAGCCGTCTCCGTGCTCAACACCGGAGGCAAGTACGACTCCAAGGCGTTCAAGAAGAGTGTCGGGCTCAACGGTGTCGGCGTGAAGGCTGTCAACGCCCTCAGTTCGCATTTCGAGGTGAAGAGCTTTCGAGAGGGCAAGGTGCGTAGCCTGGCCTTCGAGTGTGGCAAACTGATGAGCGACAACACGGAGGCCACCAACGACGAGAACGGCACCTACATCTTCTTCGAGCCCGACAACACGCTCTTCAAGAATTACCAGTTCCACGAGGAGTTCGTGGAGACCATGCTCCGCAATTACACCTACCTCAACTCAGGCCTCACCATCCTCTATAATGGTCGTCGCATCAAGAGCCGCAACGGACTGGAAGACCTGCTTGTGGACACCATGACCACAGACCCGCTCTATCCCATCGTCCACATCAAGGGTGAGGACATTGAGATCGCTTTCACCCATACCAACCAGTATGGTGAGGAGTATCACAGCTTTGTCAACGGACAACATACCACCCAGGGTGGCACCCACCAAAGCGCGTTCAAGGAGCACATCGCCAAGACCATCAAGGAATTTTACGACAAAAACTACGAATACACCGACATCCGCAACGGCATCGTGGCAGCCATCGCCATCAACGTGGAAGAGCCTGTGTTTGAGTCACAGACTAAGATCAAGTTGGGCTCCACGCTGATGGAGCCGGGCGGTGAGACCATCAACAAGTATGTCGGCGACTTCATCAAGCGTGAGGTCGACAATTATCTCCATATCCACAAGGAGGATGTGGCCGACGTGCTGGAGGGCAAGATCAAGGAGAGCGAGCGCGAGCGCAAGGCTATGGCCGGCGTCACCAAGTTGGCGCGCGAACGCGCCAAGAAGGCCAACCTGCACAACCGCAAGCTGCGCGACTGCCGCATACACTACTGCGATGCCAAGGACAACCGAAAGGAGGAGAGCTGCATCTTCATCACCGAGGGCGACTCGGCCAGCGGCAGCATCACCAAGAGCCGTGATGTCAACACCCAGGCGGTGTTCTCGCTTAGGGGCAAGCCCCTCAACTCTTTTGGCTTGACCAAGAAGGTGGTTTATGAGAACGAGGAGTTCAACCTGTTGCAAGCTGCGCTCGACATCGAGGATGGACTTGACAACTTGCGCTACAACAAGGTTATCGTGGCCACCGATGCCGATGTTGATGGCATGCACATCCGTTTGCTCATCATCACTTTCTTCTTGCAGTTCTATCCCGAACTCATCAAGAAAGGTCATGTCTATGTGCTCCAGACTCCTCTTTTCCGTGTGCGCAATCGCCGCACGAAGATCAAGAACAAGAAGATGATCGCTGATTATGACAGTCACATGGGCAAGGGAGAGAAGAAAAGCGACTTCATCACCCGCTATTGCTACACCGACGAGGAGCGTGTCAGCGCCATCCGCGACTTGGGACCCGATCCGGAGATCACACGCTTCAAGGGCCTTGGAGAGATATCGCCCGATGAATTTGCACACTTCATCGGACCCGACATGCGCCTCGAGCAGGTGACGCTCCACAAGAACGACCAGGTGCAGAAACTCCTCGAATACTACATGGGAAAGAACACCATGGAGCGCCAGAACTTCATCATCGACAACCTGGTGATTGAGGAAGACATACCTGAGGAAGAATAAAAAGGCGGGCTCCATCAATTGCCATAGCAAAAGAACTTCGAAGCCAGACGATGTTGTGTAGCCGAACCCTCCTAAAACCATACAGACACTTTATGACCATGACTTATATCCTTTCATCCCTCTCCCAGTTCCGCATCCATAAGTGCGTTGGGCCAAGGCTTTCGCGCCTTGTTGTGCCTATCGCTTCATTGCTGTTGTCCCTTCTGCCCTGTACCGCCTTGAGGGCGCAACGTGGCTCGCACGGGGTCGACGAGGAGCAGATGCGAAAACTTCAGATAGCCGAACTGGCCATTAGCGACCTTTATGTCGACACCGTGGACCAGGCCAAGCTGGTCGAGAACGCCATAAGGGGCATGCTGGAGAAGCTCGACCCTCATTCGTCTTACTCCACAGCCAAGGAAACCAAGGCTATGAATGAGTCGTTGGGCGGCTCTTTCGAGGGCATCGGCGTGCAGTTCAATATCCAAAACGACACGCTCCTTGTCATCCAGCCTGTCACGGGTGGCCCTTCGGAGAAGGTGGGCATATTGGCGGGTGACCGCATCGTCGCCGTCAACGACACGGCCATTGCGGGTGTGAAGATGGCCCGTGACGAGATTGTCAGGCGTCTGCGTGGCCCCAAGGGGTCCAAGGTGGTGCTGACCATTGTGAGGCGTGGCATCAAGGAAAAGTTGACCTTCACCGTCGTGCGTGACAAGATACCCGTGAAGACGCTCGACGCCAGTTATATGATTCGCCCCGGGGTGGGATATGTGCGCATCGGCAGTTTTGGCGCCACCACTTATAAGGAGTTTATGGAGGCGGTGAAGGACCTTCAGCGCCAAGGCATGAAGGACCTGGTGCTTGACTTGCAGGACAATGGAGGCGGGTATATGATGGCTGCCGTGCAGATTGCCAATGAGTTCCTGGCGAAGGGAGACCTCATTGTCTATACTGATGGCCGCCGCGTGCCCCGCAACGATTACCATGCGCAAGGCAATGGCACGCTGCAGACGGGACATGTGGTGGTGCTCGTCAATGAGTTTTCCGCTTCCGCATCAGAGATTGTCACTGGTGCCTTGCAGGACCAGGACCGTGCTATCGTGGTGGGCCGCCGCTCCTTCGGAAAGGGCCTCGTGCAACGCCCCATCGACTTCTCCGACGGCTCGATGATGCGCATCACCATTGCCCATTACTTCACGCCCACCGGACGTTGCATCCAGAAACCTTACACGAAAGGCGACCTCAAGGCTTATGAACAAGAACTCGACAGCCGTTATAAGCATGGTGAGCTCTATAGTGCCGACTCTATCCACTTTGCCGACTCATTGAAGTTCTACACCTTGCGTCGACACCGCACGGTTTATGGCGGTGGAGGCATCATGCCCGATTACTTCGTCCCGCTTGACACCACCCAGTACACGCGACTGCACAGGCAGTTGGCAGCCAAGGGCATTGTTATCAAGGAAAACCTGAAGTATGTGGACAATCACCGCAAGCAGCTGCATCGTCAGTATCCCACCTTCCAGTCCTTCCTCGCATCATTCACGGTGCCGCAGAGCCTGCTCGATGAGGTGCTGGCCGAAGGGAAGAAAGTGAATGTGGAACCGAAAGACGACCAGGAACTGGCGCAGACCTTACCGCAGTTGCGCACACAGCTCAAGGCCCTCGTGGCACGTGACTTGTGGGACATGAGCGAATATTTCCAGGTCATCAATGAGCAGAACCACATCGTCAGGAAGGCCCTGGAGGTGATAGGCGATGGCAAGGCCTGGCAGTGAGGACCCTCACCCCCTTCTTTAATCTCCCTTAGGACATGGAACAGCTGTTGCATTATTGTTGGAAGCACAAGATGGTCCCTCTCGGAACGCTCCGCACCACTGACGGGCGGATTGTGGAGGTGATAGATCCCGGGTTGCACAATCGCAATGCGGGCCCCGACTTCTTCAATGCAAAGGTGAAAATCGACGGCGAGCTGTGGGTGGGCAATGTGGAGATACATGACAAGTCATCGGACTGGTTCCTGCATGGACACGACCATGACGACCACTACAACAACGTGGTGCTCCATGTGGCAGGCATGGTCGACGCCGAGGTGCGTACAGCCAACGGCCTCACACCGCCCCAGATGCAGCTCAATGTGCCAGAGACGGTGCGTCTCAACTATGAGACCTTGTTGCGGGCCGACAATTATCCGCCTTGTTACAAGATCGTCCCGCGCCTGTCGGGCTTGATGGTCCACTCCTGGATGAGCGCCCTTGAGACCGAACGGCTGGAGCGCAAGACCGAGGACATTGCCCGACGGGCCAGCCTGTGTGACGGCTCCTGGGAGTCGGCCTACTTCGTCACCATGGCCCGCAATTACGGATTTGGCGTCAATGGCGATGCCATGGAACAGTGGGCACTCCATGTCCCGTTGGGATCCGTCGGCCACCATCGTGACGATATTTTCCAGATAGAGGCCTTTTTCTTGGGCCAGGCGGGCCTGCTCGACCCGATGTCGGTACCTGAGCGCCATCGCGACACCGCGCTTGCTGACGGCTATTTCCAGCGCCTTGGAAGCGAATACAGATACTTGGCCCATAAGTTTGGCCTTCATCCCATCGATTACCGTTTGTGGCGTTTCCTGAGATTACGCCCCCAGAACTTTCCGCACATACGCATTTCACAGTTGGCACGCCTTTATTATATGCGCAAGGCGGGACTATCCCAGCTTGTGGAATGTGAGGACCTGAAGAGTGCCGAGCGCTTGCTCGACACGTCGGTCACCGACTATTGGCAGACCCACTATGCCTTTGGCTGCGAGAGTGCGCACAGTGAGAAGCGGCTGTCCGCCTCGTCGGTCAATCTGCTTCTCATCAACACCGTTGTCCCTATGCTCTTTGCTTATGGCCGCCATAAGCGCGATGACCGTCTCTGCGACCGCGCCTTCAGTTTCCTGGAGCAGTTGCGTGCCGAGAACAACCATATCGTGCGCATGTGGAAGGAGTGCGGGCTGGCCGTCGACAATGCTGGTGACTCCCAGGCGCTCATACAGTTGAAGAAAGAATATTGTGACCGGCGCGACTGCCTGCGCTGCCGTTTCGGATACGAGTATCTCAAGGGGGTAGGGGTGGACGCCCAATGACACGAACAACAACGCATAACGAATATGAAAGAATACCTGTTTACCACGCGGATGGATGTGCGCGACTATGAGTGCGACATCGAGGGCATAGTCAACAATGCCAACTATCTGCACTATACGGAACACACCCGCCACCGCTTCCTGCGTAGCTTGGGCGTGAGTTTTTCTGCCCTTCACGAGAAGGGCGTCGACGCTGTTGTGGCGCGTATGCAACTCAAGTTTAAGACGCCCTTGCGTTGCGATGATGAGATGGTGTCGTGCCTCAACCTCCGGAAGGAGGGCATGCGTTATGTCTTTGAACACGACATCTATCGTGCCTCCGACATGCGGTTGAGCTTCCATGCGGATGTTGACCTTGTGACGCTGATCAACGGCAAGCTCGGCGTGAGCGTAGACTACGACCGCGCCTTCGGCTTTGATAAATTGTAATGGTTCACACACATCAACAGAACAAACCCCATTGGACAACGAACTCATCAACACCGTCGCCCTGGCTCGCTTGAGCTATTTTCACCTGAACGTCATGGTGGCCCTTTACCGGGAAATGGGATCGGCCACAGCCATCGTGGAGCAACGCCGTGACTTGCTCAAGATGTTCCCCAATCTGCCAGTGCGCATCTCCAGCGCGCTGGCCAGCCTTGATGTCATGCGGGAGCGGGCAGAGGAGGAGCTCGTGTGGGCTGCTGACCATGAGGTGAAGGCCTTTTGCCTCAACGACCCCCGCTATCCCCGTCGTCTCAAGGACGTTCCTGACGCCCCGTTGGTGCTCTTCTACCGCGGGACGGCTGACCTCAATGCCCGCAGAGTCGTCAACATTGTCGGCACACGCCACTGCACGGCCTATGGGACGGACCTCATCCGTCGGTTTGTGGCCGACTTGCGGGTGTGCTGCCCTGACACTGTCATCGTCAGCGGACTGGCCTATGGCGTCGATATCAACGCCCATCGCTATGCTCTTGCCAATCACATGGATACGGTTGCGGTGCTTGCCCATGGCCTCGACACACTCTATCCGCAGAGCCATCGCGACACCGCCAATGAGATGTTGGCACACGGGGGACTGGTCACGGAGTATATGACGCGCACCAAACCCGACAAAATCAATTTTGTCAGGCGCAATCGCATCACGGCGGGGCTCTGCGACGCCACGGTGCTGGTGGAGAGTGCCGCCAAGGGTGGAGGCCTGATCACCACCAGCATCGCCAAGGATTACCACCGTGATGTGTTCGCATTCCCCGGGCCTGTGGGTGCGCCCTACAGTGAGGGATGCAACCGCCTCATACGTGATTGCGGTGCCGGGCTTATCACGTCGGCTGAGGACTTTGTCAACGCGATGGGGTGGGCCGACGACCAGAAGTTGGCCGAGGCCCGCCGCCAGGGCATTGAGCGCCAGCTCTTTCCCGACCTCACCGATGAGGAACAGCGCATCGTCCAACTCTTGCAGAAGACCAATGATCTCCGCCAGGACACCATCGCCGTGAAGACAGGCCTGCCTGTGGCTTCGGTCATGGCCAAACTCTTCCAGCTCGAGATGAAGGGCGTGGTCAAGGCGTATGCCGGAGGTGCTTACCATCTGTTGGCATGAGCCGGCGCGCCCTGTGTAAGCGCTGGCCGTACAGGTGGCTCAGGAAGATGTGCCCATATATGCATTTCAAGATTGAACAATAAATAGACTGATGAAGATAGGCAATATAGATTTTGGTAGCAAGCCCTTGTTTCTTGCTCCCATGGAAGATGTTACGGATATAGGTTTTCGCAAGCTGTGCAAGCGATATGGCGCAGCCATGGTCTACACCGAGTTTGTGTCTGCCGATGCCATCATCCGCTCCATTCCCAGCACGCTTGCCAAGATGACGGTCGACGATGATGAGCGTCCCGTTGGCATCCAGATTTACGGGCGTGAGGTCGAGCCGATGGTTGAGGCGGCCAAGATTGTCGAGACCTTCCATCCCGACATCATCGACCTCAACTTCGGTTGCCCGGTGAAGAAAGTGGCGGGCAAGGGCGCCGGGGCCGGCCTTTTGCGAGACATCCCCAAGATGCTTGACATCACGCGTGCTGTGGTGAAGGCTGTGAAGACTCCTGTCACGGCCAAGACCCGCCTGGGATGGGACAAGAATGACCTCGTGATCACCACCTTGGCCGAGCAGTTGCAAGACTGTGGCATCCAGGCGCTCACCATTCATGGCCGTACTCGTTCGCAGATGTACACGGGCGAGGCCGACTGGACCCTGATTGGTGAGGTGAAGCGCAATCCGCGCATACACATCCCCATCATTGGCAATGGCGACATCACCACGCCCGAAGGGGCCGATGAGGCTTTTGCCAACTATGGAGTGGATGCGGTCATGATAGGTCGCGCCACGTTCGGAAGGCCTTGGTTTTTCAAGGAATGTCGCGATTATATGATGGTCCAAGAGGGCGCAGCTCAGGTAGTGCCTGCACCCTTGTCCATTGATGATAAGATAGATATCCTCGAGGAGCAGCTCCGTATCAATGTGGAGCGCATTGATGAGTATCGCGGCATCCTCCACACGCGCCGCCACCTGGCCGCCTCGCCCATTTTCAAGAATATCCCCAACTTTAGGCAGACGCGCATCGCCCTTTTGCGGGCTGAAACCACGGATGAGGTGCTCCGAATACTCGAAAAATGCCGTTCCGTTCTGAATGAGCTGTCCGCTGAAAATCAAAAGGTTACGACATAACTGCGACAAAAGAGTGAATTGTTTTAACTTGCTTTAACATGTAAACTTTCACCTTTTGTCTTTCCACCTTTTTACCCTTCAACCTTTTATGGTTACCTTTGCATTAACAAAGCATCAAGACACACATGGTTGACGATTTCGACATACGAGAAAAGAACATATCCGGAGAGGAAAAAGAGTTTGAGAACGCCCTTCGCCCGCTTCGCTTCGATGACTTCAACGGACAGCCCAAGGTGGTGGATAACCTCCGGGTGTTTGTTGAGGCTGCCAAGTATCGGCGCGAACCGCTCGACCACACATTGCTCTATGGACCTCCCGGACTGGGCAAGACCACGCTGAGCAACATCATCGCCAACGAGCTGGGCGTTGGGTTCAAGATCACGTCGGGCCCCGTGCTCGACAAGCCTGGCGACTTGGCCGGCATCCTCACGTCGCTGGAGCCCAATGATGTGCTCTTCATCGACGAGATACACCGCTTGCAGCCCGTCGTGGAGGAATATCTCTATTCGGCCATGGAGGACTACCGCATCGACATCATGATTGACAAGGGTCCCTCGGCGCGGAGCATACAGCTCGACCTCAACCCCTTCACGCTCATCGGCGCCACCACCCGTTCGGGCATGCTCACGGCGCCGCTACGCGCCCGCTTCGGCATCAACATGCACTTGGAATATTACGATCCGCCCACCTTGCAGCGCATCATCAGACGCTCGGCACGCTTGCTGAAGGTGCCCATCGCTGACGATGCGGCTGTGGAGATTGCCCGGCGCAGCCGTGGCACACCCCGTATCGCCAATGGGCTGTTGCGCCGTGTGCGCGACTTTGCGCAGGTCAAGGGCAACGGTACCATCACCAAGGACATTGCCGACATAGCCCTCTCGGCGCTCAATATCGACTCTTATGGTCTCGACGAGATAGACAACAAGATCCTGCTGACCATCATCGACAAGTTTAGGGGCGGTCCTGTGGGCATCTCCACCATCGCCACCGCCATCGGCGAGGACGCCGGCACGGTGGAGGACGTGTATGAGCCCTACCTCATCATGGAGGGCTTCGTGAAGCGCACGCCGCGCGGACGCATGGTCACCCCTTTGGCTTACGAGCATCTGGGGCGCAACCCTTATAGCGGCGACATCATGCAAACCCAACTCTTTTAACCCATCCGTCACGCGATATGGACTCACATATAGCCAATCCTGCAGCTCCGCCTGCCGACCGCCCGGCGCGCGTCGCCCTGTTCGCCGGTAGCTTCGACCCTTTCACCATCGGCCACGCTGACATCGTGAGACGGGCGTTGCCGCTCTTCGACAGGCTTGTCATCGTGGTGGCCGTCAACCCGGAGAAGCGCCACCTGTTCACCGCGCAGGAGCGCGTGGAGGCCATTCGCGCCCTCTATCGTGGCGATGACCGTGTGGAGGTGGTAGCCCATGAGGGCATGATGGCCGACCTGGCCCGCCAGCTTGGCGCACGGTTCAATGTGCGTGGCGTGCGCTCGGTCATTGACTTCGAGTACGAGAAGGTGGAGGCCGACTACAACAAGCGTTTGGGAGGGCTTGAGACGGTGCTGCTCTATTCCAGTCCAGCGCTGGCCTCCGTCTCGTCGACGGCCTATCGCCAGTTGGTGTTCTTCCACAAGGACGCTGAGGCGGCAGCCTTGCTCCCCTCGCCACAGACAACACGATAATTCATTTATATTCACACGAAATATGATCACTTACAATGCAGACGGCGTTAAGATGCCGAAGATACGCCACCGCGACACGACCGCTTGGATCAAGCGCGTGGCGGAGGCCCACGGACGCAAGGTGGGCGAGATAGGCTACATGTTCGTCAGCGACAAAAAGATCCTGGAGGTCAACCGCCAGTATCTGGGCCACGACTATTACACGGATATCATCACCTTCGACTATGATGAGGAAGATGTCATCAATGGTGACCTTGTCATCTCGCTCGACACCGTGAGGACCAATGCCGAGAAGTTTGGCAAGGATTATGCCGATGAGCTCAACCGGGTCATCATCCATGGCATCCTGCACCTTTGCGGCATCAACGACAAGGGACCAGGTGAACGCGAGATCATGGAGGCCCATGAGAACGCCGCCTTGGCCATGCGCTGATTTCCGGCAGGGTGCGCCGGTGTCGCTTCTGCGAGGGGTGCGCCAGGCTTGCTTAGGCGCAATATCGTACAACATCTGCCAAAATTGTCCAACTACCACAATAAAACACGCTCCACGAGGGCGTGTTTTTTGTTTTATTGTTTATTTTTGCAAATACCAATCCTATATGGTGCCTAACAACAATCTAATCATAATCTTTGGAAATCGCATGAAACAAAGACCTTTACTCAGACTTACGGCCCTGTCGTTTCTGTTGTCGCTCTTCAGCCTGACAACACTGGCGGGCCATCGCTACGACTTCAATTACACGATCTCGCGGCCTGTGGACGCCACCTCCGCCTCGGCGTGTCCCGTCTATCCCACCTTGTTCAAGACGGCCTTGGGTGTCACGGATCCGGCTTCGCTGAAGCTCATCGCCGGTTACAAGACCACGACGGGCGAGCTGAAGTACCGCAGCACCAACACCCCTGGCATCGATGCTGACAAGAGTGGTCACTGGTTTGACCTCACGGCCGTGCCCACCAACCGTGCCGCGCAGCGCGCCGTGCAGGTGGTGTGGGACGCCCCTTCGCTGTCTGTCACCCACAGCGACCTGGCCACCGTGGGCACCAAGCTCACGCTCATTGAGGGCTTCGTCAACGGCAATGACTCGCTCTTCTTCCATCTCAACGTCACTTTCACCGGAGCCGGCACGGCCGGCAACGTCACTACCGACCAGCCCCAGTATGTGGGACGCACCAGCGAGACCGACGGGTGGCTGGTGACTCCGCTCGTGCAAAGGAACGACGATGAGGCCCAGCAGCAGAACTGGATTCAGGTGAACGAGGGCGACAAGATCACCCTGAGCTGCGAGGTCATCAACCCCGAGAACTACAAGGCTGTGCGCTATCGCTGGTCGAAGACCTCGATGAACGCCCGGACGTACCAGGATGAGGATGTCACCGTGCGTCGCTCGATGACCACCGCCCCCTACACGCTCACCGAGAATGCCGTTTACAAAGACGGCGCGCGCTACGTGCTCCGCGTCTACCTGACTGACCTGAACGGCAAGTCGACATGGAAGGACTACCACTACTATGTGGACGTGCAGACCCATCCCGGCCAGTTCATGGAGTGGCCCACCTACAAGCTCTCCTACGACTTCCATACTGAGTATCCCAACCTTCAGAAGCCCACCAAGCTCCACACCTTCACCAAGAAGGACGGCACGCCGGCCAATTGTTACGCCGGCGAGTGGTGGTCGGTGTTCTGGGGTGACAACCTCAACACAGAGGTCGGCACCGACTCGGCCACCATCTACACGGCCGCCAAGAACATGGTGGCGCAGTATGACAAGGACTTCGCCTACATACGCGACTACATGGGCTGGCCGCCCGACCTCAGCGCGCGCAAGGGCTACAAGTCGTTTGTCTACATCTTCGGTTCGGGCCTGAGCAACGACAATGAGGCCAACACCACGCAAGGTGGCTACCAAAGCAGTACCTACGCCGATGGACAGAACTGGGCCTGCGTGTGGGCCAGCTACTACCCCTTCAGCCGCTTCCGCGACGATGCCGACAAGAAGTGGAGCGACGGCCTCTACCAGCGCAATGCCATGATCCACGAGGGCATCCATGCCATCTTTGCCGACCTGGGCGCCTGCCGTGGCTCCAGCTGGTTCCACGAGGGCGGCAACACGTGGCTGCAAGGCCAGGTCTACGCCAAGCGCGACGGACAGTATGGCGACGCGGGCTTCCTTGACGGCGGTCCCTTCCTCGCTCCCCACATGCCCATCGAGTGCTATTCGGGTTGGCTGCAGGATGGTTCCTACGGTGGGCCGGGCGCGCAGGGCGTCAACATGTACGATGGTGGCAAGCAGGTCTGCACCTGGCGCAACTACCTGGGCGGCGTGCAGTATGCCAACGCCTTCCCCGTGGTGGCGGCCAATATCTGTGGCGATGGCGTCATCCCCTGGATCTGGCGCAACTGCAAGGACTATGTGCTCAAGACCATGGGCGACTCCATCGGCGAGGAACCCATGCGACAGATCATCACGGCCTATCGTGCTCGCCAGGCGCTCTTCGACCTCGGTGGCTGGGACAAGAGTTACCGCTCGGTGGTCAATTCCAACTTCGGCATCTCGGTGAAGCCCGAGTGGGAGCCTTACTGGATCAATGTGGCCCCGTATCGTATCACTCCCTACCAGTCGGTCGAGCTTGACAACAAGGACGGCTGGATGTCGCCCGACACGCTGACCAACCCTGGTTGGAGCGGCGGCAACATCATTCCCATCCACGTCTCGGGCGATGTGGCCAACGTGGAGTTCCGTCCTGAGGACACACAGATGCGCGCCTTGCTCTGCTACCGCACCAAGGACGGCCGTTGCTACTACAGCCAGCCCGTGAAGTGTGGCAACATGAGCATCGACATCACCGAGAAACCTGCCAACGGCGTCATCTTCTGCGTGGTCTGCAACACCGACTATGTGTACCTTGGCGACGCCCAGCGCAAGCACCACTGGGACTACCGCATCCGCTTGGGCGAGGGCGCCCTGGCCATTGCCGATACCTACACCCGCTGGTTCAACTACGAGCAAGACCTGAAGGATGCGTTCAGCACAGGCATCCAGTCGGTCCGTGACAACGACAACTCCGCTGCCGGCAAGCTCCGCATGATGTCGTCTGTGGCCGTGCGTGGAGGTGTCATCCGCCTCGACCTGGGCGATGTCCATCCTGCCGATGTCACCGTGCGTGTCGTGGGTGCCTCGGGTGTCATGGTGCAACAGGGCCGTCTCAGTGCCGACGGCACATTCGCGGTGCCCGCCAACCTGCCCGCTGGCCTTTGCTTCTTCACCTTCGCCTATGGCAACGAGCACCAGACGGTGAAGATGATCGTGAAATAAACCATACGTTTTCACCTGTTGAGGCGTCACCCTTGGGTGGCGCCTTTTTTATGTGCCCTGTGGATTTAGATCGTCAGATTGTGCCCCAATTTAGGTCTTGAACAATGCGAAGGAACAAAATGAACCATAACTCTGAAGAACGCTTCTTCTGGTGTAGAAAAGTTCAGTTGTTCTCTTGGCTTCGCTTGTCACTCCAAATATTGGATAAATCTCATTTTGAGCCTTTCGGAAAAATGTGTTTCCAAAATAATGAGTACCTTTGCAGAAAGATTGTAAATCAGAAGAGAATGTTAAATTTAGACAATTTCTACAAGGCTCGCTATGTGCTGAGCAAGATCATTCGCCGCACCGACCTGGTGCACGCCCCCAAGATCAATCCCGAGAGTGACGTCTACCTGAAGCCCGAGTGCTTGCAAAAGACTGGCTCGTTCAAGATCCGCGGTGCTTACTATAAGATTTCGCAGCTCTCCGAGGAGGAGAAGAAGAAGGGCGTGATAGCCTGTTCGGCAGGCAACCACGCGCAGGGCGTGGCGCTCGGTGCCACATCGATGGGCATCAAGTCGCTCATCTGCCTGCCTGAGGGTGCGCCCATCAGCAAGGTAGAGGCCACCAAGAAGCTGGGCGCCGAGGTGTGCCTCGTGCCGGGTGTCTATGATGACGCCTATCAGAAGGCCTTGCAGCTGCGCGACGAGCACGGCTACACCTTCATCCACCCTTTCGACGACGAGAACGTTATCGCCGGACAGGGAACCATCGGCCTGGAGCTGCTCGACCAGCTGCCCGACGTGGAGGCCGTAGTGGTGCCTGTGGGTGGCGGCGGACTCATCTCGGGCGTGGCCTACGCCATCAAGTCGCTCAACCCCCAGGTGAAGGTCTATGGTGTGCAGGCCAGTGGTGCCGCCAGCATGGTCAACAGCCTGCATGACCACAAGCAGGAGAAGCTCGCCAAGGTGTCGACCATCGCCGACGGCATTGCCGTGAAGGAACCGGGCTCGCTCACGTTTGATGTCTGCTCACACTATGTGGACGACATCGTGACCGTCAGCGAGGACGAGATCTGTGCCGCCATTCTCCATCTCATCGAGAGCGAGAAGATGGTAGCCGAGGGTGCCGGCGCCGCCAGCGTAGCTGCCGTGATGTTCAACAAGGTGCCGGTGAAGGGCAAGAAGACCATCTGCGTGGTCAGCGGCGGCAACATCGACGTGACCATCCTCAGCCGTGTCATCAACCGTGGCCTGGCCACGAGCGGCCGCATCTGCACGCTCACCATCGAGCTGGCCGACAAGCCGGGGCAGTTGCTCAAGGTGTGCCAGGTCATTGCCTCCATGGGCGGCAACATTGTCAGCGTGCACCACGAGCGCAACAACGACAGCAAGAAGGTCACCGACTGTGTGCTCCGCCTCTCCGTCGAGACCAAGAACCAGGAGCATGTCGATGCCATCACCAAGGCGCTCACCGACAACGGACTGAAGATCAGGGAAAACAATTAGTCAAACCATTTAAACAATATCAATTATGCAAGCTATCCACACAGAGAAGGCTCCTAAGGCCATCGGACCTTACAGCCAGGCAATCAAGGTAGGCAACCTCGTCTTCGCATCGGGTCAGGTGCCCATCGTGCCCGCCACGGGCGAGTTTGTGGAGGGGGGCATCCAGGAGCAGACGCGCCAGGCCCTCACCAATGCGCAGGCCATCCTCGAGGAGGCCGGTACCAGCCTCAACAACGTTGTCAAGACCACAGTCTTCCTCTCCGACATGGCCAACTTCGCCGCCATGAACGAGGTCTACGCCGAGTTCTTCACACAGCCTTATCCCGCACGCTCGGCCGTGGCCGTCAAGGCTCTGCCCAAGGGCGCACTGGTCGAGGTGGAGTGCATCGCCGAGCTCTAAGCTGCGGCAATGTAACAAGGCTTCTTGAACGAACCGAAAGGGCCACCGCACGCTTCTCCGTGAAGCCTGCGGTGGCCCTTATAGTTGTAAAATGCCTAACACAACTCATCCAAATGCCTGTTGCCATAACGTTTTGTTGCTTACGATGATTCTGACATCGGCTTCCATGTACAGTCGTAGCACAGGTTTTTTGTCCCTGTGTGCAAGAATGCAGGGGTGGTTTCCAAGAACATGGCAACGCCTTTGTCTTCTCCATTGGAGTGGGTGCTTATCCAATGTTGCTTGAACTCATCTAAGCCATAAGTGGCCAATCCCTTTCCCGGATCAGCCACATAGAATTTCTTTCCTTTCTTGGTTTTGTATAGGACAACGAAATGGTCTTAGTTCCAATGCAAGATGCACGGCAAAGGTGCTTTAAACAACGTTTAATTCAGTAAACGTTATTTGCTGTTTTTTGTGCGGAATTATTTTTTTCTAAAATTTCGTTACTAAATATTGCTGTTTCCGTTCAATCTAAATTTTACGCACGCTTGTTATATAGGAGCCGTATTTTGTCTTGATTTGACACATCTGGGCACAATGGCTCCTTGCAGGTGATCATCAACCGATGTGTCAAACCAAAGCATTTTGTCAAAATAATAAGAAAAGCCAAGGCTCCATATGTGTTTTGTTGGCCCAAGGATGGGGCGCGCCCCTCCTGAGCCAGAAAGACTGTCACGTCACCCTCTCTTCATTCGCATGTTGAGCTGGAAGAGGCTGGGCAGCAGGATGCAGAGCGAGAAGCCCAAGCCCATCCACATCGTTTGGCTGTTGCCGTGGAAGAGGTCGATGAGCTTGCCGTCGCCCAGTTGGGGCATGAGTTTGAACAAGGCATAGGCCACGGTGTTGTTGACCCAATGGAAGAGCAGGCCGGGAATGATGGATCCCGTGCGATAGTACATCCAGCCCAGCAGCAGGCCGATGGGCAAGGCGTGCGCAAACTGTGCCATGTTCATGTGGACGGCACCGAAGAGCACGGCCGAGATGAGGATGGGCCACCAGTGGGCCTTGGCCGGGAACAGCTTCAGCAGTGAGCGCAGCACGGCCCCGCGAAACACCATCTCCTCAGCCACGGGACCGAGGATGCCGATGGCCAGGTAGCCCAGCGGCTCCCTCATGACGCTCTCGAAGAGCTGTGTGGTGGAGTCGGGCATGGAGATTTGCATCTGCTCCACGATCCACTCAGAAGGCAGGATGGTGCCCAGGGCCAGTGTGGCCACCCACGCCAGTGTGGTCCAGGGATGGGAAGCGAGCCACACACGCGACACGGGCGACCAGCGCAGGCGGGCGAAGAGCAACAGCGTCAGCAGGCTGCTCAGCGCCATGTAGGCCACGGTCATCTGGGGAGTCATGTGCAGGACTCCCTTCATGAGGGCCTGTCCGATGGCGGGCCAGGATTGTCCGTCATGCCACATGCCAATGGCACCGAAGCCCAAGCCCAAAACGGTCTGGATGAGAAAGAAAACGATAATATAAGATATAATGTTGAATGTCGTGTGAAGGGTCTTATTCATGTTCTGTGTGTTTTGACAATTGTTGTTCCACCTGTTTTTCATCTTCCTTGAGCTGTTCCACGAGCTCGGTGACGTTGGCAAACTTGCGCTCCTCGCGGATGCGGCTCACAAACGACACTTGCAGCACGCGCCCGTAGATGTCCTCGTCGAAGTGGAAGATGTAAGCCTCCAATGTCTGCTCATGGCCGCCGAAGGTGGGGCGCGTGCCGATGTTCATCATGGCGGGGCGGAAAGCCATGCTGTGCTCCAGCCGCACCTTCACGGCGTAGACACCGCCTGCGGGGATGAGTTGGCCGAAGCTGGAGGTGTCGAGGTTGGCCGTGGGGAAGCCCAGGCGCCGACCCTCCTTGTGACCGTCGACCACCGTGCCGGCGATGGTGTAGTCGTAGCCCAGGCAACGGTTGGCCAGTTCGATCTCGCCTTCCTTCACCAGGGCGCGCACCACCGATGAACTGATGTTGACGCCGCCCATCACAAACGCCGCGTTGTGGATGACCTCGATGCCCAGCTCGTGGCCGTAGCGCACGTAGTCGTCGAAGCCCTCCGTGCGGTTGTGCCCGAAGCGGTTGTCGTAGCCGATGATGAGCTTGCGCACGTTGAGGCGGTCGCGCAGCACACGGGCCATGAAGTCGCGGGCCGAGAGACTGGCCATCTCCCGGTCGAAGTGGAGCAGGGCGGTGGCGTCCACGCCCGTCTTTGAGAGTAGCAGGAGTTTGGTGTCGAGCGTCGAGAGCAGCTCGGGCTGGTAGTCTTGCCGCAGCACTTGCCGCGGATGGCGGTCGAAGGTCACCACAAGCGAACTGAGGCCCGACCGGGTGGCCTCTTGCCGCACTTGGCTGATGAGGTATTGGTGGCCGCGGTGCACGCCATCGAAGAAGCCGATGGTGGCCACGCTGGGCACCAACGGCTCCGTTTGCTCGTTGAGATATATCGTTTTCATGTCTGTATCAAATGGTCTGTTTGCTCTTGCGCAGGCGTTTCCATCCGCGCCACAGCTCGCCTACCCACAGCACGCAGGAGGTGCCCAGCGTGATGACGGCCCACTCGGTGAGCGACAGGGGAAGCGTGCGGAACATCTTGCCTCCGAAGGTGACGATGGCCCACTGGCCGACCAGCACCAACGCCAGCACCAACACCAGGCCGCGGTCGCGCCAGAAGTGGCGGAAGGCCGAGTGGTCCGAACCAAGGCTCTTGGCATTGAAGAGATTCCAGAACTGCAACATCACGAAGGTGGTGAAGAACAGCGTCAGCTCGTGTACGTCGACCACGCTGCCCGCTCCGTGGCGCTCACACCACAGGAGGAACACGAACATCACCGCGAAGAATGTCACACCGCAGGAGATGATGCCGCAGGCCATCTGCCGCGTGATGATGAAGTCGGTGCCCTTGCGGGGCTTGTCGCGCATCACCTCGTGTGAGGGTGGGAGCGAAGCCAGGGCCATGGCAGCGAAAGTGTCCATGATGAGGTTGACCCAGAGTATCTGCGTCACGGTCAGTGGCATCTCCGTGCCTATCACGGAGCCGCCCAGCACGAGCAGCAAGGCCGCTACGTTGACGACCAGCTGGAAGAACAGGAAACGCTGCAGGTTCTTGTAGAGCGAGCGTCCCCACATCACGGCATTGGCGATGGCGTGGAAGCTGTCGTCGAGCAGCGTGATGTCGGAAGCCTGCTTGGCCACGGAGGTACCCGAGCCGAGGGAGAGACCCACGTGGGCATGGTTGAGCGCCGGGGCGTCGTTGGTGCCGTCACCCGTCACGGCCACCACCTCGCCATGGCGCTGCAACATCTCCACGAGGCGTTGCTTGTCGGTGGGGCGTGCGCGCGACATGACGCGCAGGGCCTCGCAGCGCTTGTAAGCCTCCTCGTCGGTGAGGGCCGCGAAGTCGGCGCCGGTGATGTGCCAGTCGGCTTGCCCGGCCTTGTCCTGGGCGGGCCAGATGCCTATCTGGCGCGCTATCTCGATGGCCGTGGCCGAAGTGTCGCCCGTCACCACCTTCACCTGGATGCCGGCGCGGTGGCACTCGGCCACGGCCGGTGGCACGTCGGGGCGTATGGGGTCGCTGATGGCCACCACGCCTTGTAGCTTGAAGGGGCCGTCACCCTCTCGACAAGCGAAGGCCAGTGTGCGCATGGCCTGTTGCTGGTAGCGGGCCAGCACCTCCTCGGTGCGCTGGCGCTCCTCGTCGCTGATGGTACACATGGACAGGATGATCTCGGGCGCTCCTTTCGCGAATGTCAAGGTTTTGTCGCCCATGGCAACGGTGGTCTGCATGTATTTCTTCTCGGTGCTGAAAGGCTGCTGGCTGACCACGCGGCAGCTCTGTCGCAAGGCGGCATAGCCCTTGCCGTGGTCGCGAAGCCAGAGGAGCAGGGCTCCTTCCGTTGGGTTTCCCACCACCTTCTCGCCGTCGAGCTCTGCGGTGGAGTTGACGGCCATGGCCATGTCGAGCAGTTGGTCGTCTGCCGCTGTCTCCGATTGCCCAGCGGACGTTTCGCTGCGTGTCAGGTTGCCCACACGCATCTTGTTTTGCGTCAGGGTGCCCGTCTTGTCTGTGCAGATGACGGTCACCGCACCCATTGTTTCCGAGGCGTGGAGCTTGCGCACCAGGACATTCGACTTCAGCATGCGGCGCATGTTGAGAGCCAGGGTCAAGGTGACGGCCATGGGCAATCCCTCGGGCACCGCCATCACGATCAGCGTGACGGCCATCATGAAGTAGTTGAGCACGATTTGCAACATGCCGAAATAGTCGTTGCCGTGCCAAATGGGGTTGGTGAAGATGTCGTGCAGAAGGAACGTGGCGAAGGCCACGATGGAGATGATCGTTCCGACCTTGGAGATGAGCTTGGCCAATTTGCCCAGTTGTATGCTGAGGGGAGTCTTCACCTGTGTGCGTTCCGTGGACCGCTGTGCCACCTTGCCGATCTCCGTGGCGTCGCCCACGGCAGTCACCACCGCCACGCCATGGCCGTTCATGACCATGGTGGAGCGCAGGATGACGTTGGGTGGGTATGCCTCGTTGCCCCCTGTCGTGTCGCTGAGGATCTTGGTAGCCAGTGGCTCTCCCGTCAGGCTCGATTCGTCGACTTGCAGGTTGGTGGCCTCCACCAGCTGGGCGTCGGCAGGTATCTCGTCGCCCACCTCCACCAGGATGAGGTCGCCCACGACGATGTCGCGCCTGCGCACTTCGGTCACATGGCCGTCGCGCCGCACCTTCACCATCTGGTCCTCGTTCATGGCAGTCAGAACGCTGAAGCGCCGTGCCGCGTCACATTCGAAGTAGAAGCCCACGGTCGTGGCGATGATGATTGCAGCGATGATGCCGATGGTCTCGACGAAATCGTTCTCAATGAAGGCAAGCGCCAAGGAGACAAGTGCCGCGACAAGAAGAATCTGGATGATGGGGTCGCGGTATTTCTCCAGGTAGAGCTTCCACAGTGGGGTGCGCTCAGGTGGCGTCAGCACATTCTCGCCGTGCTGGCGGCGACTGGTTGCCACTTGGTTTGCGTTCAAGCCTTGCGAATTCACGTTTTCGGGTGATGTCGTGTTCATGATGATAAGTTTCATGGGGACTGTATTTCCGTGACGCTTCAGGTGTGGTGAAAGTGCCCGGGGACATGACTCCCATGCTGTTTGTTGGTTGGTGCAAAGTTAGTTAATTACCCATAAAAGGGCGCAAGATTAAATATTATTTAGCTACTTTTTACAAAAAATATTTGGAGTTTACACCGAAAGGCTGTACCTTTGCAACGCTAAACGTGTGGAGGCCTTATATGGCAATGGCTTGCCAATCCTGCAAGTAGTGGTATCAGCCGTCGCATCTTAGCGTCACATGGACTTGTAGCTCAGTTGGTTAGAGCAACAGACTCATAATCTGGAGGTCCTAGGTTCAAGCCCTAGCTGGTCCACCTTAATAATGAAGCAGTTACGAACATCGTAACTGCTTTTTTCGTAGTATGCGTAAACAATGCGTAAACAAACTGTTTGAGTTGGAGATGTTTACGCAATGACATTCTGTAAAACTCAGCAACCACCTAATCAAAAACAACAAGCCCCATCTACATATAGCATATATGCGGACAGGGCTTTAATCGTTAAAGTTCAAACTCAATAGTCTTATTTGACGCAAATGACACTAAACCCTCATAAACAGGATGCGCTGTGTCGTATTTGCCGTAATAATCTGACTCATAAATTTTCATATAGTATTTACCTAATATCACATTGCTGAGTTTGAAACTTACATCGTACCTGCAATAACAGTCGGCTTCCATTGTCGGGTCTTGAGAATATGGTGTCAACACCACAATGATATCTCCGTCACAGACTTTCACTGATGGGCGGAATTCGCTCACAATGCAATTTGCTTCAAGGTCTGTGAACTTGAAGGTTGCCACCCCGTTCTTGTCAATGAAAATAGACACTTTGGGGCTCTTTTCCATTTCACTTCTGTAATACTCAGGTCGGCTCTCTTTTGCAGAGAAAGACCTTGTACATCCAGTATTAACAATATTGCTCAATCTCACTGACTTCATCACAATTTGCTCTGATGAGCAAGAGGCCAACACGAGTGTTGACAAGACACATCCCAATAAATTTGGTCTCATAGTTTTTCCGTTATTTTATTAACAGTAGTATCTATTATTAGTTGATTATCAGTGTTATACACTCTAAACGGTAGAAAAGTGAACGTATGGATTCTGATTAGATACGAAAAGGTGAATATTTAACATATTTAACTTTCGATTACATCAATAATCACGAAATAAGGGTTGGAAGAGGCACTTTTAACTGACCCCATAATGTGGTGAATGGAAGTTATAGGACGAAATTCATAAAGGGGTACGTTTGAAACGCCTCCCTTGTAGGATGTGATTATATGTCATACTCTTTTGTTCTAAAAAGCATTTTTGTGTAATTTACGATGCTACGTTTTGCTGTTTTTTACTTGATAAGCGCAGTTTTTCCATTGGTTATGACATATTTCGAGATAAAAACGTTATCTTTGCGGTGCAAAATATGATACCAGTATCAAAAATAGCACTCTAATATGATATTTGGACGCAAGAAATACTTGGATGAACTTATCGCAGGACGCGGCAATGGGCTTGTGAAGATTATAACGGGTGTCAGACGATGCGGAAAGTCTTTTCTGCTGTTTGACATCTGGCATAACTGGCTGTTGGAAAATGGGGTGACTGATAGTCACATCATCGAAATACAGCTTGATGACTTCCGAAACAGACGGTTGAGAAAGCCTGATGCTTTGCTCGACTATATAGACTCAAAGGTTGTGGATGATGGCAAACCTTATTATATAGTCTTGGACGAGGTGCAACTTGTAGAAGAATTTGTGGAGGTTATTCTTAGCTTGACACACATGAGGAATGTGGACGTGTATGTGTCAGGCTCAAACTCTCGTTTCCTGTCAAGTGATGTTGTGACTGAGTTCCGAGGCAGAGGTGACGAGATACGCATCTGGCCTCTCACCTTTGACGAATACTTTAATGGTATTGGTGGCGATATACGCAAAGCTTGGTTGGATTACTATACTTTTGGAGGACTGCCACAGGTGGCTTTACTTGAAACGGAAGGAAAGAAGACAGACTATTTGCGTGGTCTGTATGAAACTACCTATCTGCGTGACGTGATAGAGCGTAACCATCTGCGTAATCCTGAAGGAATGAAGGAATTGGTGCGTGTGCTTGCCTCGGGCATTGGTTCGTCAACCAATCCAACGAGAATAGCCAATACCTTTCAATCTGCACAAGGGGTAACCATAAAAAGAGACACTATAAAACAATACATTGACTATCTGAAAGACTCTTTCTTGATAGAAGAAGCTTTGCGCTATGATGTGAAAGGAAGAAAATATATTGGTACCGAGACAAAATACTACTTCGCAGACATCGGCATTCGTGCTGCCATTCTCAACTATCGACAGCAAGAAGAAACGCACATTATGGAAAACATTATCTATAATGAGCTTCGCAGTCGTGGATATAATGTTGATGTAGGATTGGTAGAACTTGGTGGCAAGGATGAGAACGGCAAGTTTGTCAGAAGGCAGTTGGAGGTTGATTTCGTGGTAAACCGTCCTCCATATAGAGTTTATATCCAGTCAGCTTTTCACATGCCTACGCCAGAAAAGGAACAGCAAGAGCGACGCCCATTATTGTCAATCAATGACCACTTCCGCAAGATTGTCATTGTTGGTGATGATATTCATCGCAAAGAAGATGAACTCGGCGTGTTGACTATTGGATTATTGGATTTTCTGACGGATAAGAACTTGTTGGAGCAAGGATAAATCTCAAAAAAACTATTTTTTGCAGGCAAGATTCTTGCTTTTTGATGATTTAATAAGTAGAAACTAAAAAGCAAGAAATATGAGAATTACAAAGAAAACAATTCTAGCAATAGGTCTGATAGCCAGTTCGCTCACGCTGAACTCATGCGATGACAATGATAACAATGAGGTGTTACAGCGCCCAACTGCCCTTGTAACGGTGTATCCTTCTGCGCCTGACGGCTTCTTCATGCAACTTGATGAATCAACGTCGCTTGTACCTACCAATATGAAAGCCTCTCCGTTTGGAGACAAGAAAGTGAGGGCTTTGGTGAACTATACAATAGAAGAGCGAAACTACGGAGGCACCCAACAGAGTGTGTATGTAAATTGGATTGACAGCATCCGTACCAAACAGCCAGTAATGACGCAAGGATCAGAAGAAAAAAATGCGAAAGCATTTGGAAATGACCCTATTGAAATTGTCCGTGATTGGGTTTCTGTTGCCGAGGACGGATATGTAACGCTCCGCATACGCACATTGTGGGGAGGAACTACCAAGCATGTCATTAATCTTGTGAGCGGTGTGAACAAGGACAATGTATATGAGTTCGACTTGCGCCACAATGCCCAAAGTGACACCAACGGAAGAATGGGGGATGCACTTATAGCATTTGACCTCAACTCACTATGGAAGAAACATCCTAAAGAAGTGAAAATAAAACTCAATTGGCTGTCGTTCAGTGGTAGAAAGTCTGCCGAACTGTCGCTCAAAATGCATACGGTCACATCGGTGTATAATGCCGAAACACCCTCATTTTTACATCGTATAGAATAAAATTCGAAAAAATATATTTTCCTCAGACAAGATTTTACATTGCTCTTCATTTAAGGGAATGAGAGTACTCGAAAAAAGTATCGTGCCAAGGCTGTAGATGGACGCATATTCATGCCGTGGCGCATAAGTTAAACGACAAAATCATTGAATAAAATGAAATCTATGAAATTCTTTAAGTTTGCAACATTAATCGTTTGTGCCATATTTGCAGTGGCACTTGCTTCATGCTCTGACGATGACGACAACACTCCCGCCATCAAGTTCAATCCTTCAACCGTTTCAGTTGCCGTTGGCGGCACACAGAATGTAAAGGTAGCAGGTGGAGATGGTACTTACACCGCTAAATCAAGCGATGACAAGACCGCCACCGCAACTGTTGACAAGGCTACAATTACGGTAAAAGGAGTTAAGGCTGGCAAGGCTACAGTTCTTGTTACTGACTCCAAGAAGGTGACTGGCAGTTTGAGTATTACCGTGGTTGATGGTGTTGTGGTAGACAAAGCCAAGACGAGTGTGGCAGTTGGTAAGGAAGATGTAGTAAACATTAGCGGTGGAACAACACCTTATACGGCTGCAAGCAAAGATGCCAAGATAGCCACTGCAACCATCAAGGACACCAAACTTACCATAAAGGGCGTGAAAGCCGGAAGCACAACTATCACAATCACAGACAAAAACAAAAAAACAGCTACTGTGGTTGTTACGGTAACAAAATAAAAGACTCGTTGTTACGGGATAGTGCAAATGCTTTTGCTGTATGGTAAAGGCATTTGCACTTCGCTGTTCCCCAAGCTTTTTACCCTATAAACATCATGTTCGGCATAACATTCAGAAAAGAAACAGAAGAGGAACGCTGGTTGCGAAAGGCACTCGATGGCGATAATGCTGCCACCGAGTGGATTTATCGCAGGCATGTGCGATACCTGTCTGCACTCTGCTCGCGCTACATCACAGAAGACGAAGACATCAAGGACGTGCTACAAGAATCGTTCATCAAGATATTTTCTTCTCTGGATAGTTTCAAGTATCGTGGAGAGGGGGCTTTGAAAGCATGGATGGCAAAAATTACTCTCAATGAGACTCTGAAGTTTGTACGCAACAACAGCCGTTTGACCATTGATAGTATTGATGATAAAAATATGAACATTGCAGATGGCGACAGTATGGAGACTGAGGACATACCTACTGATGTACTTCATCAATTTATACGGGAGTTGCCCGATGGATATCGAACAGTATTCAACCTCTATGTTATTGACGACAAGAGTCACAAGGAGATAGCCCAATTGCTCGGCATTAAGGAGAATACTTCAGCTTCGCAGCTGCACAAGGCCAAATCAATGCTGGCGCAGAAGATAAAACATTATAGAACCATCAATTCCATTTAAAGTATGAAAAATAATTGGCAAAAAGACATACACGACCGTTTGGGCAAATATGAAAAAGATGCGCCAAAAGGACTTTGGGAGGACATCCGCAAGGGGATAGCCGATGAGAATGGTGGTGGCTATATGCATAACGGCAAGTCTTTCAAACCCTATTGGCTACAGCGCACAGCCTATACTGCTGCCGCTGCAAGCGTGGCTTTGTTGATAGGATATTCAATATATTCTGAATACGCAAACGATGGGCAAACTCCATCAGAAATGACAAAACCACAAATAGCACATACACCAGCAGAGCCATCCCCTAAAGGTTATATCGTTGCTGACGACTGCAATAATCCTATTGCATGCAACTCGCCTATGCCACGCATTACGACCATAGTATACAAATCTGTTGGTGACATTGATACATTGCCATCTTATGCTAATGATGAGAAATCTTTGGAAACAGCGTCTGACAACCATGAGTGGGATGATTCAAACAGTTCAAAAGAAACGAATACAACTGCCGACAAAGAAAATTTGCCGACACGTGAGAATGAGAGTAAGAAAGCAAACAATTATCATCACAACAACAATTACGGCAGTCTTGTCGCTTACAACTCTGACGCAAGGCGTCACGCCTCTTCGTCCACATCGCCACGTTGGACTGTAAGTACAAGTGCTATGGGAGCGATGGGGGCATCAAGAACCATAACATCTATTGGCGACCCTGTCGTTGGAACTGGTCCGGATGATTCTGACTGGGAGGACAACCCTATGCTCGGCATTAACTTATTCAATCAGGGAAAGGAAGTGAAGATGGAATACAAGCACCACTTGCCTGTACGCGTAGGTGTGAAAGTGGCATATACACTTAACGAGCATTGGAGCATCGAAAGCGGACTTACATACACTCGTCTCTCTTCCGACATGAAAGACGGAACAAAAGAGAACTACTTTACTGGCGAGCAAAGGCTAAACTATGTAGGAATGCCTGTAAACATGAAATATAATGCATGGTCATACAAGAGACTCAATCTATATGGCTCGGCAGGTGTACTTGCAGAAAAATGCGTATCGGGAAATTTCACCAAAGAATATGTCATCAACAACACGACAAAGAAGAGAGAGACTGTCAGCATAGACAGCAAACCCTTACAAATGTCAGTAAATGCGGCATTCGGCATGCAGTTTGACGTACTTGATAATGTAGGCATTTATGCAGAGCCTGGTGTGAGCTATCATTTCGACGACCATTCTTCGCTACAAACTATATATAAGGAGAAACCGCTGAACTTTAATCTCAATGTAGGTATAAGATATACCATAGACAAGTAACAAACAAGAAATATAAAATTATAATGAAGATGAATACAATAAAGACATTGGCATTAACTGTCATCATCATCGGCATGGCGTCATGCGCCAGCACCCAAAAGTCTCAAATGGTAGGTACATTCGGCAAGAGTACAAAACTAACGGCTGAAGATGACTCTCTCTTCAAAGCTGTTGTTCTGTCACATAGTGACTTGCAGTTGAAACCTGTCAAGGTTTCTCGTCA